>Ga0335078_10000291_pt1 | contig 81324 bp, 83 predicted proteins | sample Lox_Sample_32_FD_206711 | JGI IMG/M metagenome (GOLD analysis project Ga0335078, IMG submission 206711) | Soil microbial communities from Loxahatchee National Wildlife Refuge, Florida, United States - Lox_Sample_3.2 | ecosystem: Environmental > Terrestrial > Soil > Wetlands | place: USA... | reverse complement strand
CGAAGTTGGTCTCAGGCTTGGATGAGGAACTGGCAGCCGTTGGCCCAAGCGGTCCCATCAGGATATCCCCGCCAAGCCGCACTTCCCCGCAATGCACGCCAGCGCGAGGGCATGATTGAGCGCCAGGTCTCCTGCCTTCATCAAGGCGTTCAGCATAACGGTCTGAATGTTGCCCCCATCGGGATGGGCCGTAGAGCGGTCAGGTCCCTCTCGGTCGAGCCTCGCGGCGCTGGATAGCATCGCGCGCAAGGCATTCGCCTGCTCCGCGAGGGCGCCGAGGTCGGGCAGTTCGCGGCCGCAGCGTGGGCACTTTTGGGCGGCGCCGGGACCGGCGGTCTGAGTCCCTTTGGGGGCGCCCTCGCAGGCTAGCGGCTCGGTCTCAATCGGATCAGCTGTACCTGATGGCTCATCTGGGCGGCGCCTGAATGGCGCCTGAAACTGTGTGACACCGCATACGCCTAGTGTGTCCGATGCGCTGGAGGGGTTCGGAGGCGAGGCCAATAACTGCGCATGGATAGCATCGGATGCTTCCGGTGGCACCGCGTGCGGATCGAGTACCCCAAGGTTCGGGACCAAGGGGTCGCAGGTTCAAATCCTGTCTCCCCGACCATCTAACCCGTGAACGGCTCAGGGGTTTTTCGCTAGCCCCTGAGCCGTCTCCCGGATGTCTCCCAACTTTTCGCTCGGTTTCTCCCCTTTCACTTCCTTGTTGAGCAGCTCGATGGCAGCCGACTTGGCCGCCGGCGAGAGGTGCATGTACCTCTGCGTCGTCGACAGGCTCTGGTGACCGGCCAGTTCCTGGATGGCCTTGGCCGGCGCCCCCAGCATGGCGAGCCTGGAGCAAAAGGTGTGGCGCAGGATGTGAATGCCACCCGTGACCTTGAGACCAGCCCTGCGTTGCGTCCGGCTCATCCACTTCGCAAGGAGCACCTGGGTCACCTTCTCGTAGCCGTCGTCGCGCCAGAGGACCCGGTCGCCCCGGAGGTGCCGGTTCTTGGCGAGGGCAGCCCTGAGCCGTTCGGTCATGATGACCTGGCGCTCGCGGCCTCCCTTGGGGAGCGTGACGTGGCCTTCCCACTCCGACCGGCGGACGTGGAGGATGGTCCTCTTCAGGTCAACGTCGCTCTGTTCCACGGCGATGATCTCGCCGCAGCGCAGGCCTGCGTCACCTCCCAGGAGGACGAGCAGCTCGATGCGGGGATCGAGCTGGCGTGCAGCCTCCACGAGGCGCTCGTAGTCGGACGGCTCATAGAACTCGACGAGCCCCTGCGCCGTCTTCAGCAGTTCGACGGTGCAGGGCATGCGCTGGATGACGCCCCATTTCACGGCGACCTTGAGCGGCGAGCTGACGTTGATGAGGACGTTGTTCACGGTCTTGGGGCTCAGGTGCGCGAGCTCCGCCTTGAGCTTGGCAACTAGACTGTCCGTGGTCTCACCGACCGAGATCGGGCCCATCCTGGGCTTCAGGTAGAAGGCGTAGATGAGCTGCTTTTCGGTGATGGTCGAGGGCTTCAGCCGGTTGGCCCTGCAATGCTCCTCGACGTAGCGAGGCCAGAACTCGTCCCAACTGGGCGCTCCTTCCTTGGTCACCTCCTCTTTGGCAGCAGGAGCCACGCTCTCTCGGATGGCGTGAGCTGCCCGCTCCTCGGCATATCGCAGCGAGTTGGCCTTGCCCTTCACCTGAGACTTCTTCCGCTCCTCGAACAACCCACCGTTCGGCAACTTCAGCCGAATGTCGTACTCCCACCCGTCCGTCACGCGCACGCACGCTGGGCCGCAGTGGCGCTTCTCGCAGCCCTCGACGTGCGTGATCGATTTCACGAACGGCCTCACGTAAATGGCCATCACCGACTCCTTGGCGACGGCCCACGCCCTTCGGCGATGAATCGTAGCAGGTCAGCCCGACGAAACATCAGAGTGCGGCCGAGTCGGAACTGACCGGGAAGCTGGTTACGGGCTGCCCGGTGGTAGATCGACTTCGGTGTCGTGCCGAGCATCTCCGCAACCTGCCTCACGCTGAGAGCCACCGGGGTCACGGTGAAGCGGTTCGGCTGCACGTCGCCGGCGGGGGCGCTCTCGGCCTTCGTCGGTGCCACGGTCGGTGCTGTACCAAGACATCGCTGACAGAAACCGTCTCAGGACATCGCTGACAGGTATCGCTGTGGCATGCCCTGGAGAGAGCAGCGAGTCATGACCCAGAAGCTGCAGTTCGTTGAGAGGGCCAGCGCGCCGGGAGCCAACGTCTCGGCGCTCTGCCGCGAGTTCGGCATCTCCCGCCAGACCGGCCACAAGTGGCTGCGCCGCTTCCGGGAGGCGAGTTACCCGGGTCTCGTCGAGGAGAGCCGCCGGCCGGTGACGAGCCCGCTGACGACCGCCGAAGAACTGGTCGTCCGTATCCTGGAGCTGCGCGATCGGCACACCACCTGGGGTGCGGACAAGATCGCCCGGATACTCCGGCGTGCGCACGGCGAGGACGCGCCGAGCCGGAGCACGGTCGCGCGGATCCTCTCGCGGCTCGGGAAGGTGAGGCGACGGCGGCCTCGCGTGAGGGTCTGGATCGTCGACGAGCGGCCGCACGTCGAGGTGAACGGCCCGAACGATCTGTGGACGATCGACTTCAAGGGCTGGTGGCTGGCCCGCAACGGAGAGCGGTGCGAGCCGCTGACGGTACGCGATGCCTTCAGCCGGAAGGTCCTCGCCGTCGTCCTGCTCAGTTGGCCGAGGCTCAACCATGTCCAGCGGGTACTCACCGCCCTCTTCGAACGGCACGGTTTGCCTGTAGCCATGCTGAATGACAATGGTTCACCGTTCGTGTGCACTCGTGCCCGCGCCGGGTTGAGTCGCCTGGGGGCTTGGCTCATCTCGCTTGGGATTCGCCTGTACCGCTCCCGCCGCGGCTGTCCTCAGGACAATGGCGGTCACGAGCGGATGCACCGGGATCTGAGCGAGCTCCAGCTCAAGCCCGCGGCCTCCCGCCGTGCCCAGCAACGTGAGTGCGACCGCTGGATGGTCGAATTCAACGAGGTGAGGCCTCACGACGCCCTTGGCGGAAAGACCCCAGCGGAGGTCTATCGCGACTCCGAGCGGCGCTCGCTCCAGCCGCTCACCCCGAGCTATCCACCCGGGTGGCTGACGCGTCATGTCTCGAAGGGGGGCACCATCACAATCGACGGTGACCATGTGTTCGTGAGTTCCTCCCTGAAGGGCCAGCTCATCGGACTCAAGCAGGAAGGCGTACTGCGCTGGCGAGCCCGCTTCTTCGAAGTCGACCTCGGCACTCTCGAGATCGTCCCCGTCATCGACGGTGTCAGCTCACTTGTCACCCAGTCGCAGGCGACACGTGTCAGCGCCCCTGTAACCCCGGAAGGACTACTGAACGATCGAACCGTAAACCCCTGAAGGGGACCGCTGTCACCCTGCAGTCAACTGTCAGCGATGTCTTGACTGGAACCGTCGAGGGCGGCGGAGCGTCGGGCGTGTATGCCATTGGGATGTATAATACTACACTTCTAAGTAGCACGTATTGGCATACGGCATCGCAACACGCCAGACGGTCGGTCCCACCCGCTTCGGCGGAGCTCCCTACCGGTGGACCAAGACCCGCACAACGGCGAGCTCGCAGATCGCGTCTCGGCGGTCGGTGCATCCAGGTCGAGCACGTCCCGGGACGCTCTTCGCTTCGATACAGAGCCGACCTCTTGCACGTCGACCGCCTCGGCGCCCAGGTCCACCCGATGGCCAGCGCTCGTCTCGAGCAGCGTCGTCAACGCCTGCAGGAGGAATTCTGGCGAACGGCAGCAAATTGGAGTTTTTGGAGAAATTCCCCCGGGTCAGGGTGGCGGCCCCCCTCCGTTGCGTGGCTGTACGGCCGGCCCAGAGCGTCAGCGACAGGGTGTAGAGGTGTTGCCACCAACTCGGCGACGGGCAGCCTGCTTTCCGACCGGCAAGGGCACTCCAAGAGGATGCGCGGGAACCAGGGGGCGTTGAAGTCGGGGGCCTTGGTGGAGCTGTCTGCGGTGTTCCTCCGTTTCCAGATCGCTGCTCGGAGTACCCGGTTTGAATGTGCAACCGGCGCCTCGACTGACTGTTGGCTCCTCGACTGGCTCCTCCCCGATCGACACCCGTCATGGCCTCCTCTCGAGTTACCGCCTAGCTGTCCCAAACGCTCTTGAACTCGGCATCGGTCGATAATATGTCTTGTTTGGTTTCTGTTGGTCCATTCCTCCGTCATCACCTGAGTCTCCATTGACCCTCCGTTATCCAGCCCATCCCGTCTCAGTTGCCTTGCCCCGCCGCCCGCTCCTTTTCATCAAGAATCCACAGCGCCAACAGTTGCCCGACCCCTCACTCTCGTTGTGAGTGAGGGGTCGGGCAGATGGTGGCGCGGGGTTCAAGCGGGGTTCACGCAGAGCGGGCGGCGGGGCCACGTGGGGTTTCAAGGGGTTGGGCGTCCTTACCGCGACACCGCCTCGACACCGTGGGTGACAGTGACCGCGACCCGCGGGTTGTCGCGCGACATGGCGCGACAACACCGCGACAATGCGTGAGAGCGACAATCTCCGGCCGTTGATCCGGCGTCGGTCTTGGACCGCGCGGTCCAAAAGTGCAGGCGCCACCCCCCGACTTTTGGACCACGTGGTCCAAAAAGATCATCGAACGTCGCCGCCAGTATTCCTAGGTTTTAGACCACGTGGTCCAACACGCCTTCGACCGGAGCCCAAGCACCCTCCTGGCCCCGGGCCGCGTGGTTCAAGTGCCCCGCCTTGAACCCCGGGGTTCAAGGTGGAGTAGCCCCAAAGTGAGGGCACCTGCCCGAGTAGCGGGTTTGTCGCGGCCTCTCAGACCCGGTGGTACAAGCGTCCTGATGATGCACCGGTTACTCCTTTTCGCAGCCTTGGTTTCAGCGCCGGCAGGCGTAACCTTGGGCGACCAAGCGGAGGCCGACCCGCACCGCCCCACCTGCACGAGTGCACGCTGCCGCAAAATCAAGTCCTTTGTGAAGGAACACTATTGCGGCAGGTCGCCGGCAGGCAATGGGCCTGACGATGGGTGTGAAATCACAAGGCCTACAAAGCATTCGCCGGGTGTTGAGGTTCTAGCCGACTACAAGTGCTATGAGGCGAAGGAGAAGCTCGAGTGTCGCCAAGAAGGGGTGCCGCCGCCTTCGGTTCGTGATGTCTTGACCCGAGAGTTGCGAAGCCTTGGGCTGCCAGCCAATGCGCCCGGAAACATCTCCTTCGTTGTCCTTAGAGCCTCCAGTTGGCTGGTCGCGTCTGCGGACTACTCGTGGGTTTACGGCGAGCATGTTGAGGTCTGCCGCGTCGTTGTACTCGTCGACGCGAATTCGCACGCTACCGTACTCCGCAAGACCCCGTTCGAAGTGACGGATGCAGACACCGACATGACAACGGGATGGACTCCTATCGACATCGCGGATGCGGATGGAACCGGCCATCCAGAGATTATCCTTGTGGGACAAGCCTACGAAGACCGCTGGTTTGAGGTTGTCAGTCTCGAAAAGAAACCCTTTCGGACCATCTTTTCCGGTCTTGGCTATTACCTCTAGCCGGCTCCGGCGGCGCCCCAAGTGAGCTCCGCCACTCCACTTTGGTCGCGAATCCGACGCCTCCTCTCTTTGGCTTTTGGCGTCGTATGGCGGATGTGCGTGCTGGCCGTTGGCCTTCTTCTTCTCATGCAGCTAGCCTGCGAGGTTATCAAACTCGTCAACCCCCCGATGAAGAAGTACCGTTACGTGTTCCCCGACGGCGCACACGGAAAGTACGTGGTTCGCTTTCTGGTCGAAGGCGCTCCTCCGCTCCCAACCGAGGACGGATATCGACTTGTCCGCTTTACACCTGCCCTGAGAACGATTGACACCTCCGATGAGTACATCTTCGGCGGGGAATGGTCGCACTCCGAACAGTTCGCCGAAGCAGCTTCCGGCCGTCGTAGGGTGGAGATACCTTGCCAGCCGAGCCACTCAGTGGAGCACATTCGGCTCGATGTCACCTGCGATTTGCCCTAGCCTCGTCAACCCGGACCCAATGCGATGCTCCCGAGGGTGTCCGCGGAGCGCCAGGGCGATAGGTCATCGGAGAGCGCGGACTTTGCGGATGGTGAGGGCCGTCGCCATGTTAGGTTACTATTCGTATATGGGTTTGAACCCTAGGCGCGCCATGCTGGTGACACGGTCTGAACAGTGACCGGCCTGAGCGTTGCGGCACCTGTAGACCGACAAGGATTGCAGAGGACAGGTGTGGAGTCGAGGAGCCTGGAGCGAACGCGTCCAGTCGCTCGCGTGCTTGCCAGCGCCAACGTTCCGGGTGTGGAGGTGTGCTCGGAGGCAGGGGCACGTGTAGAATAGGGTCATGGCAGCAAGGATCCCCATCGACCGCGGCGCGCTGGCCAACTTCTGTCGGCGCCATCATGTCCGCAAGCTGTCACTGTTTGGGTCTGTGATACGCCAGGACTTCGGACCAGACAGCGACGTTGACGTCTTGGTGGAGTTCGAGCCGGACCACGTTCCGGGCTTTATCGCTCTGCACGGTTTGGAAGAGGAGCTCTCGAGCCTGCTCGGCGGGCATACTGTCGACCTCGTAACGGAGCGCTTCCTCAACCACCGCATCCGGGAACGCGTGCTGGCCGGTGCCGAGGTCCAGTATGCGGGAGGATGATGGGGTGTATGTCGGGCACATGCTCGACCTTTCCCGCAAGGTCGCCGCGAAGATAAGGGGTGTTCGACGCGAGGAATTCGACGAGGATGAGAACCTGCGTCTTGCGTTGGCGCATCTCCTGCAGACCATCGGGGAGGCCGCTCGCCGCGTCTCGCGGAGTTTCCAGGAAGCACATACCGAGATCCCGTGGGCCGGCATCGTCGGGATGCGACACAAGGTCGTTCACGACTACATGGACGTCGACGAGGACGTCGTTTGGAAGACCGCGGTCGAGGAAATCCCGCCACTCTTTGCTGCTCTCGAACGCCTGGTGCGAACCTGACCGCAGCGGAACGTGGGACATCGACCTCTGCCAGGACCAGGGACATGGCGCCTCTGTGCCGACAAGGGTGGGTTGGTCCGGGCGCCGTCTCCTGCATGTCTCCCAGAATCTGGGGGAGAAGTGGGGAGAGGCGGGCACGGGCGGGGAAGCGAGCGAGCAACTGAACCTACTGATGAGACAGGGCAAACGGCAAAAGGGCGTGGGCCTTCGCGCGTTTGGGTTTTCCTGCCCGGTCAGGTTCAAATCCTGTCTCCCCGACCAGTCAATAGCCCGCCACCTAATATGTTTTAGGTGGCGGGCTTCTTCTTGGTAGCTGGTCGGGGTGCGCTTTTGGGGGCCTCGCGCCAGAAACGGCTGTGCCGGGACGGGGGCTTATGCCCGGAGGGAGAGTGCTGTGAGCTGGATGGTGCTCACCGCGTTTTGCTCGAGCTCGACAACCGCGACGTGCTTGAACCCCGCTCGGCTAACGCCCAGTGCGAGCCCTCCGGCCCCGGCGAACAGCTCGATGGCTCTCACCTGTCCTCCACCTTCGCCCGAAGCATGGCCGCGAGGCGCTCAGGCCTTTCCGTTTGACACTCCCAGACCGTGAGGACCTTCCAGCCAGCCTTCGCCAATTGTCGACGGGCGCGCAGGTCCCGCGCGACATTCTCCCTCAAACTTCTTCCTCCAGAAGGCCGCGTGGGTCTTCGGCATACGGGTTCGCGCCTCTGTGGCCGGGTACTAGTGGCCGCCACCACCGCCACCACCACCGCCGCTACACCAGGATTTCGAGCCATGGCAACGAGGGCTGCAGGTCCCGCAGGTTCCGGTCGTTGGGGTCCAACTTTGGATGTTGCTGCCATTGACCTCCACGGTCCCGTTCACATGCGTGGTAGCCTTCACGGTATCGGGCTTATCGCTATAGCCGGCGTGGCAATTCGAGCAGTCAAAACCGTGATTCTGGACGTGGAAGACGTGCTGACCGGTGTTCGGGGGGATGCCGTGACAGGTGCCGCACGCGTCCTGGGAACCGTTCACCGTCGTCCAGATGGGCGTATGATTGGTGCCTCCCGCGCCGTCGGTAGCGAGCGTCGCCCCGTGGCAGTAGTTGGTACAAGTTGCATTCGTGGCGTTCCACGAAGGGGTGGCACCGTTCGCCGATGCGATCGAGCCCCAGGTGATGTTTATGGTCCCGTTGGGATGCCCGTTAAGGCTGGTCGGCACCGTGTGGCACTGGTTGCACGCTACGGCCACACTGAGTGTCCCGGCCGTGACGTGCGCCTGGTGAGCGCCGACCCCGATGGCTGTCGTCGCGCTGTGCCCGAGCGGATCGACCGGGGGCGCTGCGTACAGCGGGTTCGCCGGGGTAGCGGTCTGTGCCGAATTGCCGTGGCAGGTCGTGCAGGTCTGCCCGCACGTGCCTCCGGGCGGGATGGCGCCGCAACCCACCACCTCGACAGCGCCGTCGATATGGTCCGCCAGGTTGACGGAGGTCTGCGAATAGCCGGGGTGGCAGCCACCGCAGTCCGTATTCTGCGGGTGATTATTCGAGGAAGCCGGGGGCGGAATGGCGTGGCAGGTGCCGCAGGCGTCCTGGCTGCCGTCCACCGTGGTCCAGACCGGCGTGGTGTTGGTGCCACCGGCGCTGAGCGTCGCCCCATGGCAGTAGACGTTGGAGCAGGTCGCGTTCGCGGAGCTAAAGGAAGGCGCGGCGCCCTCGGCTGTCGCGAGAATGCCCCAGGTCAGGTTGAGGGGCCCGGTCGAGTGAGTGAAGTCGCCAGGAACGACGTGGCACTCGGTGCAGGGGACCGGGTTCGCGCTCAGGTCGGTGTTCACGAGGTGGGCCTGGTGGGCCCCCACGCCGGGGGCGGTGGTGACCGAGTTGCCGAGCGTGTCCACCGGCGGCGCCGCGTACAGCGGGTTCGCCGGGGTGGCGGTCTGCGCCGAATTGCCGTGGCACATCGTGCAGGTCCCGCCCGTGATCTCGACGATCCCGTCGATGTGAAGGCCGCCGGCGACGTTGATGGTGCCGTCGGGGTTGACGGTGCCCGAGTGGCAGCCGTTGCACCGCGTGAGGCTCGTGGCGGCGGGATGCGGAGGCGGAGGCGGGGTCCCGTGGCAGGTCCCGCAGGCAGCCTGAGTGCCATCCACCTCGGTCCAAAGGGGCGTGGTGTTGCTCCCGCCGGTGAGCGTCGCGCCGTGGCAGTAGTTCGTGCAGGTGTAGGCCGGGGAGCCGTTCCACACCGGCGTCACCCCGCCGGAGGTTGCGAGGGTTCCCCATGAGAAGCTGATCGGCAGAGCCGAGTGGGTGATGTCGGTCGGCACCGCGTGGCACTCGTTACAGGCGATGGCCAGGCTGATGGCGCTCTGGTTGAGGTGGGACTGGTGCGCTCCCACGAACGGAGAGGTGGTGGCCATGTTGCCCAGGGTGTCCCGCGGAGGGGCCGCGATGCCCGCCGCCAGCGCGGCATTCCCGTGGCAGAGGGAGCACCCGGTGGCACTCGTCCCCATCATGGAGGTCATCTGAACGGACCCGTGGCAGAGGTCGCAGGAACAGGGACTGGGGACGTTGAAGTCGCCGCAGGTGGTGCTCGCGAAGGCGTTCGTGTGACAGGCGGCACACGACATGTTCGATGAACCGCCGTCCGGGGTGAAGTCGGTCCCGTTTCCGTGGCAGGCGGTGCATTGGCCAGGCATGTAGTCGGTCATGTCCCCGCCGCAGGCGTGCGTGCCGCCGACCTGCACCTCGTTCGGGCATTGAACGGTGAGAGTCGGGTCGACCCATCCATCTGGATGGTAATAGGCCGTCGGCGGCACGGGCGTCGTGAAGGTGACGACGGTCGTGGCCGTGCTCGTTCCGTTCGCGTTCGTCGCCGTCAGCGTGTAGGTGGTCGGAGATACGGTCGGCGTGACGGTGACGCTCGAGCCGCTGATGGTGCCGATGCCGGCGGTGGCGCTGCCGGTGACGGTGATGCTCGTCGCCCCCGCGACGACCCAGGAGAGCGTCGAGCTTCCGCCGGGCGTGATGGAAGCTGGACTTGCCGCGAAGGATTCGATGATGGGCGTCGCTCCGTTGCTCGCGAGCATGTTGGCCCGAAGAGCAGGGGAGACTGCAGCCCCTGTCGGCGAGCCGCTGTTGCAGGCACTCAGGGCTGCGAGAACGCACGATACGACCAAGGCACGCCGCATGTGGACTCCCTTGTCCCGTCTCGTCGCCCGACACCGCTGCGGCCGGCCGCTTCACTTAGGGGCCGGGCGAGGCATGTACTTCCCCCAGACCGGGCAAATGCATGCATGCCCTGGGCCGTCCATGAGAGAGGACCGAACGTGCAAGCGCTCAAAATGCAAGCCCATATCCGCAAGACCCTCAAGGGGGCTGTGTGTGAAACCCCCCATGTAGAGTTTGACCCTGGGGCTAGTCGCCCAGACTGCGGTGACCAGCCACACGAACTCCGGCTCCACGTTCTGAGGAGCCGCGGCGCGGACCGTCGAGAACGTCTCGGCGCTGGCTTGGATGGCCACCGCCTGCTCCTGGCTGTGACCATCGGCTCTGAAGAGTCCGAAGCCTGCTGGAGCGAGCTGCTGGCGTTGCCACCGCTCGCTGGCCATGGACTGCCCGGAGCCTCGACCTGTGCAAGGGCCCGAGCGCGGGCATGTCGTTGAGGTCGGGGAAGCCGGCGGCCTCTATCGCCGCTACGAGCGGCACGCAGCCTGAGCGGCTGAAACAGTGGCCACTCCCATTCGGGTCGTCCACTGGGATCGACGGGAGCCAATTCGTTCGGTTTTTCGCACGGGCATGATCGCGATCAGGTGCACCCCGAACTTCTCCTTGCTCCCTAACTGCTAGCGACGTGACATGTACGAACGATCATGGATGTAGCCAAGGCCGAGGTCGCGCGGCGCCTCGACACATTCAAGGCTGCCTTCAAGAAGGCGGGTGTGAAGCTCACCCACCAACGCTTAGAAATTTTCCGGGAGGTAGCGGCCAGTGTCGAGCATCCCGATGCGGAGATGGTCTTCCGGGCGGTCCAGGCGAGGATGCCGACGGTCTCTCTCGACACCGTCTACCGGACGCTCTGGCTTCTCAGCGAGCTTGGGCTCATCAACGCCCTCGGTCCGCGCCGCGAGAGCGTGCGTTTCGATGCCAACCTTGCGAAGCACCACCACTACATTTGCATGCGGTGCGGGCTCACGCGGGACTTCGAAAGCCTAGCGCTCGATACCATTCGGATTCCCGCTGCCGTGAAGAACCTCGGCAGCGTCGTAGTCATGCAGGTCGAGGTCCGAGGTCTCTGTGCGAACTGCGCCAAGCCCAAAACCGCAAAGGCGCAAACCACAGGAACCCAACGCGGCCGAACCGAAAAGAGCAGAAAGTGAGCGAACACAAGAAGCCAACCACCGCCTCGGCAGCCGCTGCCCCCGGGTAGGCGATGAGTCGAGTGCAACCGAACTAAGGAGAGAGCCCATGTCAGACGAAGCAAAGTGCCCGTTCCCTGGCACTGCTGGCGGCGGCACGTCGAACCAAGATTGGTGGCCGAATCAGCTGAAGCTGAACGTCCTGCACCAGCACTCGTCCAAGTCCGACCCCATGGGCCAGGACTTCAATTACGCTAAAGAGTTCAAGAGCCTGGACCTGAAGGCCGTGAAGAAGGACCTCCGCGCGCTGATGACCGACTCGCAAGACTGGTGGCCGGCGGACTTCGGCCATTACGGTCCTCTGTTCATTCGTATGGCATGGCACAGCGCCGGCACCTACCGCACCGGCGATGGTCGCGGCGGCGGAGGCCACGGCAGCCAGCGCTTTGCGCCCCTCAACAGCTGGCCCGACAACGTCAACCTCGACAAGGCACGCCGGCTGCTCTGGCCGATCAAGCAGAAGTACGGCCGGAAGCTCTCCTGGGCTGATCTGTTGATCCTCACGGGCAACGTCGCCCTGGAATCGATGGGGTTCAAGACCTTCGGTTTCGGCGGCGGACGCGAGGACATCTGGGAACCGGAACAAGACGTCTACTGGGGTTCCGAGAAGAAGTGGCTCGATGACAAGCGCTACGCCGGCGACCGGGACTTAGAAAACCCGCTCGCTGCCGTGCAGATGGGCCTTATCTACGTCAACCCGGAAGGCCCGAACGGCATCCCGGATCCAGTCGCAGCGGCCAAGGACATCCGCGAGACCTTCGCCCGTATGGCGATGAACGACGAAGAGACCGTGGCGCTTATCGCGGGCGGGCACACCTTCGGCAAGACCCACGGCGCCGGCGATGCCAAACATGTGGGGCCGGAGCCGGAAGCGGCCAGCATCGAGGAGCAGGGCCTGGGCTGGAGGAGCAGCTTCGGTACGGGCAAAGGCGGCGACACGATCACCAGCGGCCTGGAAGTCACCTGGACCACCACGCCGACGAAATGGGGCAACAACTTCCTCGAGAACCTGTTCCGCTACGAATGGGAGCTGACGAAGAGCCCGGCCGGAGCGCATCAGTGGGTCGCGAAGGGTGGCGCGGGCGCCGGCACCATTCCGGATGCCCACGACCCGTCCAAGCGTCACGCACCCACCATGCTGACCACGGACCTCTCCCTGCGCCTCGACCCGGTCTACGAAAAGATCTCGCGGCGCTTCCTCGAGCATCCGGATCAGCTCGCCGACGCGTTCGCCCGGGCGTGGTTCAAGCTGACACACCGGGACATGGGTCCGCGTGCGCGCTATCTAGGCCCGGAAGTCCCTGCGGAAGAGCTCATCTGGCAAGACCCCATCCCGGCGGTCAATCACAAACTGATCGATGAAAAGGACATCTCCGCCCTCAAGGCCAAGATACTGGCTTCCGGTCTGTCCGTCTCCGAGCTGGTGACGACCGCCTGGGCCTCGGCGTCCACCTTCCGTGGCTCCGACAAACGCGGCGGTGCGAACGGTGCCCGCATCCGTCTGGCACCGCAGAAGGATTGGGAAGTGAACCAGCCTGCCCAGCTGGCGAAGGTGCTCAAGACGCTGGAGGGCATCCAGAGCGGGTTCAACAGCGCCCGGTCGGGTGGCAAGAAGGTCTCGCTGGCCGACCTGATCGTTCTGGCCGGTTGCGCCGGCGTCGAGCAAGCGGCGAAGAACGCCGACCAGAAGGTGACGGTTCCCTTCACCCCGGGGCGAATGGACGCCTCGCAGGAGCAAACCGATGTGGTCTCCTTCGGCGTGCTCGAACCGGTCGCGGACGGCTTCCGCAACTACCTCAAGGGCAAATACAGTGTATCGGTCGAAGAGTTGCTGGTCGACAAGGCGCAATTGCTAACCCTGACCGCGCCTGAAATGACGGTGCTCGTGGGCGGCATGCGCGCCATGAAGACCAACTTCGGCCAGACCCAGCACGGTGTCTTTACCCAGCGGCCGGAGGCGCTGACCAACGACTTCTTCGTGAACCTGCTCGACATGAGTACAGAATGGAAGGCGGTCTCGAAGGGCGCGGACGTGTTCGAAGGGCGCGATCGTAAGACGGGCAAGGTCAAGTGGACCGGCACGCACGTCGATCTCGTCTTTGGTTCGAACTCCCAGCTCCGAGCCCTGGCGGAAGTCTATGGCTGTGCGGACGCGCAGAAGAAGTTCGTCCAGGACTTCGTGGCGGCCTGGACCAAGGTGATGAACCTGGATCGCTTCGACCTGGCGTGATTGGAGAGGATCGGGGCAAACTGCGTGGGGCCGACCGCTGTGACGGCGGGCAGTACCCCCTGCCAGGCGGCCCCCCTGACGCTGACCGGGTTGAGAGATGCGGCCAGCGCGGTCGACACCCCGCCCGTTCCGGCGATCGTCTCTACCTGGATGGGACAAACAAAAATAGGAGAGAGCCATGAAACGAAGCGCAAATGCCACTTGGATGGGCGGACTGAAGGAAGGCCGGGGTAGCTTCACCGTCGGCAGTGGCGGCATCAAGAACCAGAAGTTCGACTTCCGTACCCGGTTCGAGGAAGCGCCCGGGACGAACCCGGAAGAACTGATCGCCGCAGCCCACGCGAGCTGCTTCAGCATGGCTCTGAGCGCGCAGCTCGGCGAGCGGGGCATCACCCCGGAAGCCGTCGAAACGACATGCACGATCACGTTCGAGAATCTGACGTTGACGAAGAGCGTGCTCAAGACGACCGTCAAGGTCCGCGGCGCAGACAAGGCCAAGGTCGAAGAGGCAGCGGCCGCCGCCAAGGCTGGGTGCCCTATCTCGAAGGTGCTGAAGCTCGACATTGCGCTCGAGCTGACGGTCACAGCGTAGACAGTGCCATCTACTGGGAGGACGACGGCATGGGAACGAGAGGCCGTGAGATCATCGGAATGGACGTCGAGAAACTGCTGAAGCTGCTCAACCAGGCGTACGCGAGCGAATGGCTCGCCTACTACCAGTACTGGCTGGGTGCGAAGCTCATCAAGGGGCCGATGAAGAACGCCGTGGCGGCCGAGCTCAATCTCCATGCGACGGAGGAGCTGAACCACGCGGTGCTCGTGGCGAACCGGATCATCCAGCTGGGTGGGACCCCCGTGCTCTCCCCGAAGGGCTGGTCCGAGCTGAGCCCGTGCAAGTACGACGCACCGGAGGATCCGTACGTGGCCGTCCTGCTTGACCAGAATATCGCGGGCGAGCAGTGCGCCATCACCGTCTACAAGGGCCTGATGGACGCGACCAAGGACAAGGACATGGTGACGTACAACATGGCGCTCACCATTCTCGAGCAGGAGGTCGAGCACGAGGAAGACCTTCAGAGCCTCCGCGAAGACCTCGAACTGATGGTCGAGCGCGGGAGCAAATAGTTAATAGCGTTCGCTTGTAAGCTCCCAGGCTTTTCGTCGCGCGTGCTGTCCCAGCACCTGCCGCTAGGGGTGTGCGTCCTTCTTCGCGGGCGCCTTACATCTGCTTTCGCGGCTGCGTCGAGGCGGGCCGCGAAGCGCTTCGAGCCCGCCCTGCCGCACCCCGCCGCCCCTACGCAGACGCAGTTGTTCTGAAACCACGCCCGGTCCCTTTTTCGGCAACGAGATGAAGGGCACCTTACCGATGACCTCGCACAGCTTGTCCATCTCCTGTGCGTCGGTTGGATAGTCCCGGGCCGCGAAGGCGAGAAGCGGGTCGGCTACGGAAGCGCAGGCCAGCATGAGGGCAACCCGAGCGTGCTGCATGAGCGCCACCGTAGCGCAAGGCAGACTCGGGCCCAAGCAGGCTAACCACCCGGACGGGCCCGTTCTGGGTCTCACTTTGCCCGCGTTCATCAAGACCGCTCGCGAGGAGGGCTTCAAGGAAATTGCGGACTGGTTCGAGACGCTCACCAAGGCGGAGAAGTCGCACGCCGAAAAGTTCTGGAGAATGCTTGATTCCATCAAGTAGTAGCGAATGACCGCGGGCCGGCGTCCTGCCAAGGCCGGGCACCCGAACGGGAAGACCCGGAAGTGTGTAGCAACCTAACGCCTCGCGGCGTGGCGCACAGGGTTTCCCGGGAAGCACGCGGGCAGCGGCCTACACTACCGTGCGAGTGCCTCTTAGGCTCTGGGCGGGTATGACGGGTAGGCGCACCCGATTTCGCCTTCACCTAGCTCGCAGCGGCTAATGACCTCGGACGAAGGCTCCGAAAGCCAAGTCCGTGGTCCCAACGTGCGTCACCAACCAGTGCGACATGAGTTCGCTGAGGCGCAAGGCCAAGGCTTCCGAAGATCCTTGCGCAGCGATCTCTCTCTGAAGTGACTCAAGTTGCTTCGTGAACCACGCGTGTTCCGACAAGTGCTTGGCTGCTGCGGGGTAGCCGCGGTCCAGCATGAGGCGCTCCTCGCAAGCGAAGTGGTCCTGGCAGTAGCCTCGGAGATAGAGGAGCGTTATCCCGACCACCGCTACGGATTGGCCCTGAACCAACGCAACGTCGAGGAGATCGGCCCGCCGAAAGAGTTCCTGGTGCTGGGCATCGATCTCGGCGACGCCGATGGTCATAGTGGGGTCCCATTTCGTCATCGCCTTCGCTCCTCGAAGTGCGGAGAGACCGCCTGCCGCAGGCTCTCGCTCCCTGGTCTAGGGCGTGCCTGTCAGTAACGCGAATCGCGCACCGGGAAAAGCAACCCAGCGTCAGCCGTATGGCACTCGTCGCTGGGCTTGCCCCGAATCAGTGGACGGTCAGTTTATGCCGCCAATGCCTTGTGACGCCAATGGTGCTCGACTTCGTTTGGGGGTCTGTAGCCGTTCCGTGAATGCAACCTCCTTGCGTTGTAGTAGCTCTCGATGAAGGTGAACAGCTCGGGCGCTGCGTCCTGAACGGTGCGCCAGGTGGCCGTAGACGGGCCCTCGAACTCCAGGGTTGAGAAGAAGCTCTCGGCCACGGCGTTGTCCCAGCAGTCACCCTTGCGGCTCATGCTCTGCACGGCGCCGATCTGGGCGAGGAGTTGCCTGAAGTCCTTGGCAGCGAACTCCGAGCCCCGGTCCGAGTGGAACACCAGCCCGGGGCCGGGCTGGCGCCTCGAGATCGCCCGGCGCAGGGCCTCCATCGACAGCTCCGCGTCGAGGCGGTCGCCCAGCGACCAGCCGACCGCCTTGCGCGAGAACAGGTCGAGGATCACGACCAGGAACAAAAAGCCGCCCAGCACGGGCAGGTAGGTGGTGTCGGCGACCCAGGCACGATCCGGCGCGCCGGCCGTGAAGTTCCGGGCCAGCAGATTGGGCGCCACAGGCTCCCGGTGCGAGGAGTCGGTGGTTCGCTTCCAGCGCCGCGGAGGCCTTGCTACCAGGCCCTGCCGTGCCATCGAGGCCGCGACCCGCTTCCGGCTCGTCCGGTGGCCTCGCCGGCGGAGCTCCTGCTCGATCCGGGGTGCCCCGTACCGACCCTCGAGCTCGGCGAAGATCGCCGCCACCAGGACGTCGAGCTGCTGCTGCTCCAACGCCCGCCGCGACGGCCCGCGGGTCGTGAAGGCATGGTGCCCAGAGCGGGACAGCCCGAGCGCTCGACACATCAGCGCCTTCGGGTAGTTCCCTTTCTCCGCCTCGATGAGTTCGAAGCTCATCGACCGCTCTTGGCGAAGAAGGAGGCAGCTTTTCGGAGGAAGTCCCTCTCCATCGTCACCGTCTTCAGCTCGCGCCGCAGCCGCGCCAGCTCGGCCCGCTCCTCCGTGGTCAGCGGACCGTTCGGATCCCTCTTGGCGTCGATTCCGGCCCGTCGCACCCAGCCCCGAACCGCCGTCTCCGTCAGGTCCAGTTCCTTCGCGATCTGGCCCGCGCTCCTCCCGCTCGAGCGCACCAGCCCGACCACCTCCGCCTTGAACTCAGGCGTGAACTTCCGCCTCTTCCGTCGTTCCATGGACCCAGTTTCCATCGTATCTCCGGTGTCCACGAATTCGGGGCAGGCTCACCGCCAACAGAAGTGGCTCGAGCTTCGGCGTCATCGTCGCGGCCGATTGGGTACCTGCGGCTCGACTAGCTTCGTCCACCTTCCGAAGCTCGCGCACATCGCCCGGCTCGAGTTGAGTGATTGCGCGGGTCACACGCGATCGGGTCTCCGAGTCTAGGTCGGGTTGAAGAAGTCCGGCGAGCGCGTGAGCCAACATCCTCCTGCGCAGGGCAGTGGTTGCCATGACCGCCTCCGGAAAGAGGCGCATCACCACAGCCGCAACCTCGTGGTCATCAAGCTTGCTTTCCGGCTTGCCCTCCACGCGTCCGCCTGCGGTCGTCGCCTCGAACTGCCGAAAGGCTTCCTCGAACGCCAGCACGGTGTGATCGAGCATCTCTAGGCTGGCGCGCTCGATTCGCACAGAGTCGGTCGGAAGCGGGCACGGAGCCGCTCACGAGCCTTGTCGAGAACCAAAGCTACTACCAACTCGGGCCCAGGCAGCACGATCGAAGAGTATCACGCTCCGCGACAGAACCCGGGCCCCAAGCCCTCACACTGTGCCCGGCTCAAAACGACACCCTGAAAACAGGGCGGTCGGACACAGCCCCTGCGTCGATACCCTATCGGGGGCTTTCTCGTCCAAGCGGATCGGCGCAGGGATCCGGCGAGACCCGTGGTTAGTCGACGAAAGGCGCCGTCCGGGAGGTCGATATGAACACGAAGCAGACGGGCTTCAACCTCGGATACGTGCTCCTCGCCGCCCTGGGGGTGATGCTGATTCAGGACATCTGGATGCAGAGCCACTCCATCGCGACCATTCCTTACAGCGAGTTCGAGAAGCTCCTGGGCGAAAACAAGATCGCGAGCGTCGTGGTCGGACACGATCAGCTCACGGGCGAGTTCAAAGAAGCCATCGGGGGAAAGAAGCAGTTCGTCGCCATCCGGGTCGACCCCGACATCGCGAACGAGCTCGGCCGCCACGGCGTCGAGTATCGCGGCCAATTCCAGTCGAACCTGCTGCAGCAGGTCCTGTCGTGGGTGGTGCCCATCGCCATCTTCGGCGGCCTCTGGGCCTTCGTGGGCCGCCGCATGGCAAAGCAGCTTGGCGAGCAGGGCGGCGGCCTGCTGTCCGTCGGGAAGTCGACGGCGAAGGTTTACGTCGAGACCGATACCAAGGTGACCTTCGCCGACGTGGCAGGCGTGGACGAAGCCAAGGCCGAGCTGCAGGAGGTTGTCTCCTTCCTCAAGAACCCAAAGCAGTACGGCCGGCTCGGGGCGCGCATGCCGAAGGGCGTCCTCCTTGTCGGGCCGCCGGGTACGGGCAAGACGCTCCTCGCGAGGGCTGTTGCGGGAGAGGCAGGCGTGCCCTTCTTCTCGATCTCCGGCTCGGAGTTCGTCGAGATGTTCGTCGGGGTCGGCGCCGCTCGGGTGCGAGATCTCTTCGAGCAAGCCCGCAAGAAGGCGCCGTGCATCATCTTCATCGACGAGCTCGACGCCCTGGGGCGAGCCCGCGGAGCCATTCCCGGCCTAGGTACCCACGACGAGAAGGAGCAGACCCTGAACCAGCTCCTCGTAGAACTCGACGGTTTCGATCCAGCCTCCGGCATCGTGCTTTTGGCAGCCACGAACCGGCCGGAGATCCTCGACCCGGCACTGCTGCGGGCCGGCCGCTTCGACCGCCAGGTACTCGTGGACCGGCCGGATCGAATTGGTCGCGTGCAGATCCTTGCGGTTCATACACGCAAGGTGACGCTGGCTGCCGACGTGAAACTCGAGGAGGTCGCGGCGCTCACGCCTGGGTTTACCGGTGCAGACCTCGCGAACCTGGTCAACGAGGCTGCTCTGGCCGCGACCCGGCGGGGCGCCAACGACATCGCCATGAACGACTTCAACGTCGCCATTGAGCGGATCATCGCCGGCCTCGAGAAGAAGAACAGGCTCCTCAACCCTCTCGAGCGTAAGATCGTCGCGCACCACGAGATGGGTCACGCCCTTGTCGCGGCCGCCCTTCCTGGCACCGACCCGGTTCACAAGATCTCCATCATCCCGCGCGGCATCGGCGCGCTCGGCTACACGATTCAACGGCCGACGGAGGACCGCTACCTCATGACCCGGGATGAGCTGGACAACAAGATGGCAGTTCTGCTTGGTGGACGAGCCGCCGAGAACCTCATCTTTGGGCATGTCTCCACTGGCGCTGCCGACGATCTCGCAAAGGCCACCGACATCGCACGGAACATGATGACCCGCTATGGCATGGGGAAGCAGCTCGGCCCCATGACCTACGAACGGGAACCGACGGCTTTCCTCGGCCAGGCGTATGGGTCCGAGCGGCTCTACGGCGAGGAAACCGCTCGGGAGATCGACCTGGCCGTGCGTGGAGCGGTCGAGGCGCAGTTTCAGCGCGCCCGTGAGATCCTGGCCGCCAATCGCTCGCTGGTCGAGAGCGCCGCGGCAACCCTTCTCGAAAAGGAGACGCTGGCGGGTGCGGACCTGGAGGGCGTGCTTGCGAAGGTTAGCAAGGAGACGACGCCGCAGGTTCGCGACTGAGACGGTCCCAACTCGCAGGGCGCCAGGCGCACCCGGCGGCTGTTTTTGGAAGGAGTGCCTCGACGAAATGGGGCGGCCACGTGTTCCGTATTGCCCACATCTCCGATCTGCACGTCCTCTCGCAGCGGGCCACCGAATGGCGACACGTGCTGTTCAACAAGCGGGTGACCGGATATGCGAACCTGCTCCTACACCGTGGGCGCGTGTATCGCCGTGAGTACCTCGTGGCAGTGCTCTCGGAGGCCGCAGCCTGGGCCGACCATATTGTCGTTACGGGCGACATCACGAACCTCTCGCTCGAAGCAGAATTTGAGGAGGCACGGGCGCTCCTCGATGGGGTTGGCCGGAGGGTCGAGGTTACGGTCGTGCCGGGAAACCACGACGTCTACCTGCCCTCTGTCCATGCGAAGCGGCGGTTCCTGCACTACTTCGGCGCTTTCCTTCAAAGCGATCTCCCCGGGCTCGCATGCGACGTGCTCGTGGGACCATTCCCTTGCGTAAAGCTCCGCGGACCAGTGGCGATCATCGGTCTCTCGAGCGCAGTGCCGCGGCCCCCGTTCATCGCAAGTGGCCGCGTCGGCGACACCCAGCTCGCAGCTCTCCAGGGGGTCCTCGCACATCCCGATGTAGCGCGGCGCACTCCGCTCATCCTCGTTCATCATCCGCCGGTCGACGACCGGCTCCGCCTCGCGCAACTCCGCGACGGGCTCGTAGATGCCGAGCGACTGCGCGCCGCGCTTGCGCCGCTGGGTCGTGGCCTGGTCCTGTTCGGGCACCTCCATGTCCGCCTGCGTCGGCCGTTGCAAACCGCCGCGGGTACTCTCGAGGTGTTCGCTGCGAGCGGCGCCGCGCTCGATCACCCGGATCCGGCCGTGCGAGCTGGATTCAACGCTTACGCGATGGGGGACGATGGCGGCCTCGCCACGGCAGAGGCCCACGTGGTCGCCGCGGGAGGAAGCCGGCTCGAGCGCCTGCCGATTCCTGAGGAGCGCGCATGAGATACCGCCGGCCGTTGCTGGTTGTGGAATACGGCACCGATGTGCAGGGGGCGTTTGTCGAAGCACGGGCGCTCGCGCCGACCGCGGAGCGCCTCGTCGTTGGCGTGTACCCCCCACCGTCGTTCGATCCGCGCCCTGGCACGGCGTCCGGACTGGCAGCGGGTGCCGCCGCATGGCTCGACTCAGTGCGAGCGGCAGCGGCGACCGTCACCCCAACCGCCGACGTCGCTTTCTTGCCTGATCTTCACACCGAGGGCGTCGAAGCGCTCGCCAGCTCCTCTGACGCCGATCTAGTCGTCGCCGGCCCACGCCTGCCCGCGTTGATCGGCGTTCTCGCCGAGCTGCGACGGCGTCGCCCGGTCGCCGTGCTCTGGGTTCCCGCCTTGGCGATGGCACGCCGCGAGCGGCCCCTAGCCGAGCTGCTCTGCGTCGCATTCGGCGCGCGGGCGTTAGGTGCCATGGCGGCGTTCCTGCGGGACCATGGTGGCCCGGCGCTGAGGGTGACCGTGCTCTCCCTGGGCCGCCTGTCGCGCGATGAGCTTGCCGCCGGCCTCAAGGTGGCCGCCGTCCGGGCGCTGGTGGAGCTTGCTCCGCGGACCGGGATCGCCCCTTGGCGAGCGCTCGACGAGGTGCTACGGGAGCGCGCGATCGATCTCGTGGTGCTCGCCCGGTTCCCGACGCCGCTCCTTCGAAGCGCGCGTTTGCCGGTGCCGCTGCTCGTCCTGCCCCCGACCGCGATGTCGACGCGGCCGGTCCAGCGACCGCTCGACATCGCGGATGTGGTCGAGCTTGGGGGCACCGTTCGCGTTCGCGTCAGCTTGGCCTACGGCGTGGGCCGAAATCCGCCCGTCGTCGACCAGAAGCTTGCCTTCGTCTCCGCCGGACACGTCGTGGCGACCGCGACGGCTCGGGACGGCGAAGCGGAACTGCCGCCAGCGATCGCTTCCGATGTGCTCGGCGTGTTCCGGGTCGGGGCGGAGAGCGTGGCGGACCCGGTCGCCGCGGTGGAGCGCCAGGTCGCGGTGGTGCGCCCCGGCAAACGGCCGCTCGTGCTCTTCGACGCAGAGCTCGCGGCCAAGGAACTTTCGGCGCTCGCGGCGACAACTAGCGTGGACCTTCTTGCGGTTCGCCTTCGCCCGGCCCGGAGCTGTCAGCTCTTGCGTGCTCGCTTGCGGAACGAGGGGCTCGCGTGTCGCGTCGTGGAGGCGAGCGCCGTCCTAGACGAGGGTGATGCTGCCGACGTGAGCGAAGCACTCGATGCCGTTCGGCTCGCCCGCGTTGCCACTCGCATGATCGCCGCGGGGTTCCCGGTCGTCGCCATCGTCCCCGCTGGGGGGCGCGCACCTTCCGCAGGTGGTTTCGCGGTCGTCCGCGCCGGAGATGTTGCGGCGCGAGCGTGGAAGCCGCCGAGCGGAAGGCGTGGCCTTTCGTCGCTGGCAGAGCGGCTCGATGCCATGACGAGCGCTCCGCGCATTGGCGGCAACCGGGTCGAGGTCGAGCTGGATAATTCCAGGGCGCGTGAATGGCTGTTTGACGCGATCTCTCACGCGCAGCGGACGCTGCACCTCCAGACTTACATGGCCGACGACGACGACATCGGCCGCGAAGTCGAGGCGGCGCTTCGCGAAATGGCGGCCCGAGGCGTCACAGTACGCGTGCTCGCCGATTCCTTGCACGGGCGGCACGGCTCTCTCGGTCTTCAAAATCCTCTCCTTGGGCGCCTCTCTGCAATCCCCGGGGTGGAGCTGCGCGTGACGCGTCCGATCGCTGGAATGCCGTCGCTCGAGGACCTCAAGCAGCGGGATCACCGAAAGCTTGTGGTGGCGGACGGACGAGTTGCGCTGCTCGGCGGCCGCAACATCGCGCACGAGTACTACCGGGCATTCGATGAGGTGGAGATCTCGCCAAGCACACCATGGCGCCAGGTCCCCTGGCTCGACGCCGGTGCTCGAGTCGAGGGTCCAGCGGCGGCGGCCCTCGAGAACTCGTTTCGCGAGGCGTGGATCGGGTCGGGCGGAGCATCGTTCGGGGTCGCCAAGCCCCCGCCAGCAGGCAACACGAAAGCGCGCGCAATCGTGCACCGCGGGCTCGAGGACGCCTCGACGCTCGAGGCCTATCTTGCGATCGTCGACACGGCTCGCTCGGCCATCGACGTTGTGACGGGGTTCCCCCTAGTGCTCGAGATCCAGCACGCGCTCCTCCGCGCCCTGCGAAGGGGCGTGCGAGTGCGAGCGCTGTTCGGCAATGTTGCGCCGACGCACGCTGGCGAGCCTTTTGAAGGCGACTGGGCGGCCGCCCGCAGCGCGGCAACGTGGCTCGTTCACTCGCGGATGGACGCCCTCGTTGCCGCGGGGGCAGAAGCGTACCAACTCGCGGTCCAAGAGATAAGGGGATGGTCCCCCGACCTCGGTGTCGTGTTCCCCCATGTCCATGCGAAGGCGATGAGCGCGGACGGCGAAGTGTGTGCGGTCGGAAGCGCAAACATGGACCTCACTGGGAGCTACTGGGAGAGCGAGTTGCTGGTCGTCGTCGAGGACGAAATCGTTGCGGCGGCGTTTGAGCATCGAGTGAGTGCCCTGGTCGCTCACTCTGCACGCGTCGACCGTGACGATCCTGAGTGGCAGCGGCTCGCGCGGTGGCGGGGGTGGCTACGCCACTGGCCGGGCGTGCTTTCTCCCTGAAGGATGGCAATGGTCTGCACCCGGCGCGAGGCCTCGGCCGCTGGCGCGGCCCGGATCTTCCGCAACGTGAAGCCCTTCGCTTATGTAGCCGACCGGCCAGCTATTTTTGTGCCCGGCGGTTCCGCGTTCCTAATCGAAGCCTCAGGCCCGAGTCGAGCCATATCGCTCCTTTCGGTAGTGTGAGGGCGGCTCGCCGGTCCAGCGCTTGAAGGCGCGATGAAAGGCCGTGGAGTCGGTGAAGTGTAGCAGGTAGGCAATCTCGGCGACGCTGATGCCGGCGTCGCCCAAATACTTCAACGCAAGGCTACGGCGTACGTCGTCGACTATCGCCGAATGAGAGGTCCCCTCAGCGGAAAGTCGACGTTGAAGAGTGCGTTCGGGCAAGCGCACCGCTGCGGCTGTCGTAGAAAGCGTGGGCAGTTCCCTACCCATTTGCCGTGCGACAGTCGAGCTCACACGTGCCAGAAGACTGCCTCGCGCAGGAAGGTTGCCCAGCAGCGAATCGGCGTAGCGACAAAGAACATCCAGTAGTCGCGAATCCGCGCGAATGTGCGGCATTGTAAGCACGGAGCCGGCAAAGCGCAGCTCTGCCTCCTTCTTTCCAAACAGTACCGGGCAGCCGAACAGCCGACGTAGTTCCCCTTCGTCCCCTACGCGTTCGTGCGGAAGGGTGACGGACTCCGGCTTCCATTCGCTACCAGTTGATTGACGGCTACGAACGAGAAGGAGGCTCGTCGAAAACTCGTCGTATTGTGGCGCGCTCAGCGGCACTCGGCGAACGATGCGCCCGTAACCCGGCTCGACGACCAGGCGCAGAGTCGAGTCGTCATGGAGGAGTGAGATGTATCGCGTCAGACGCGAGAAGCCCTCGCCGACCGTCGCCGCGGCGGACATCACATGGTCGAACACGTCGAACGCGCCTGTTGGCAGCGTCTCGGCCACGTGGATGCCGAACGATCGATCGCCGGCCAACTGCGCTGCTGCTTCCCAGAGGAGCCGCACGCTGTGAAAGGGGAGCCGGTTCTCGATCGAGTCGAGCGCCCCGGCAGAGAGATTCGCTTGCCGCAAGGCAGGTTCGGGGTCTACTCCGCGCTGCACCAGGGCTGCGAGCGCCGGTCTCGCCGTCAGCACTGACATGGTGCCTGCCGCCGTCATCATGGCGCCCAAAGTCACTACTTCTGTCGCGCGCGGCAATCGACGCTCGCCGAACGTTGCCCTAAATTCCCCCTCGACCGCGGATGACTGCAACGGGTTCAGGCCCGAAAGCGAAAACCATGGACAAGCTCTTGGTGGCCGTATTCGAGAACGAAAGTCAAGCCCAGCAGGGGCTACGCGTTCTCCGGGTGCTAGACCAGGAGGGTACCATTTCGCTCTATGCGACGGCTCTGGTTGCAAAGGACTCCAAAAGGGTCGTCAGCGTAAAGCGTGCAGCCGGTGAAGGCCCTCTAGGGACGGCAGTGCGTGCTTTCACGGGCAGCTTGCTCGGTCTTCTTGGTGGCCCGGCGGGGCTAGCCGTCGCCGCCAGCGTCGGGACAGTCGGCGGCGTTCTCCTTGATATGGCCAAGGTCGGGGTGAACGAAGAGTTCTTGGCCGAGGTCTGCCAGCAGCTGCGTCCTGGAACAGTGGCGCTGATCGCCGAGGCGAGCGAGGAGCAGGTCACTCCTGTCGACGCCAGCATCGCGGCTTTCGGCGCAACTGTCATTCGCAGGGCTCGTGTAAGAGTGATTGATGCGCAAGTCGAATGGGAAGTGTCGGCCCTCCAGGCCGAGCTCGCGGGCTTGAAGTCGGAACTCGTTCAATCTGCCGCCGGAGATAGGCCCAGGCTGGAAGAGCACCTGGCAAGGACCCGAGCGACGCTGCGCGCGGCCCAAGAGCGAGCGAAGGCGGTACTCGAGGCGACAGAGAAAGAGGCCGACGCCAAGGTTGCCGCGGTGCGGGCCAAAGTGGCTACGGCGCATCCGGATACCAAGCCCAAGCTCGAGGCACGGATAACTGACATCCGTTCGGACTTTCAGCGGCGGGTCGAGAGGTTTCGGCGAGCCAGGACACTGAACTAGGAGGCGACGGAAGCGTATGCGCGCGAAAGATCTAAATGGGCCCTTTATTCGCGGGCGCTTCGAAGAAAGCACATTCCGCACAGCCAGCCCGTGGAAGTAATGCGTTAGCGTAGTGAGGCAGGGCTTAGGCCCGCCCAATGAGATGTTCAATCGTATGGAGAAAGACCATGGAAAGAATGCTTGTCGTCGTATTTGACAATGAGAAGAAGGCTTACGAGGGCTCGCGCGCACTTCGGCAACTGGACAAGGATGGCAACATTGCCGTCTATGCGGCAGCGGTGGTTGCAAAGGGTCTCGATGGTAAGACCGCAGTGAAGCAGGGTGAGGAGGCCGGCCCTTGGAGCACGCTCGCGGGCACGGCTCTCGGAAGTTTAATCGGGCTCCTCGGTGGCCCTGTCGGGTTTGCTGTGGGTGCGGCCAGCGGTGCTCTCATCGGATCCATTCCCGATTTGGAGAATGCTCGTGTCGGTGACGACTTCCTCGACGACGTCGCGAATGCGCTCACCCCGGGAAAGGTGGCCCTACTTGCCGAGATTGACGAGGAATGGACTACCCCCATCGACACTCAGATGGAAGCCCTGGGCGGCGAGGTTCTCCGGCGAAGTCTTTCGGATGTCGTAGGCGCGCAGCATGAGAAGGACATTGCAACGGTGAAGGCGGACATCGCCCAGCTGAAAGCGGAGCACGCCGCGGCCAAGGCCGAGCGCAAGGCAAAGCTCCAAGCTCGGATCGATGCGCTGAACGCCCGGCTGCAGGAGAAGCTTGCGAAGGAGAACGCGCGCCGCGACGGAATCCGCCGTCAGGTCGCAGAGCGAGTCGACGCGCTGAAGCAGAAGGCTGCCGCGGCGTCTCAGGACATCAAGTCCAAGCAGGAACAGCGCTGGGCGGCGCTCGAGAAGCACTACCAGAGCTATCTCTAGGTCCTAGCATCCCAAGGAGAAAGACAATGCTTGGCTCATCCACAGAAGCGTTGAAGAGGGCCAGCGGCCTTTCCATCGGCTCGGCAGTAGTGATGATCTTGCTGGGCACGCTCGCGATTGCGCTGCCCGGAGCGATGGGCATTGGCGTAGCGATTCTTGTCGCGTGGATCATCATCTTCGGAGGCGTCAGCCACCTGGTCTATGCGTTTGCGGCGGAGAGAGCCGGCCAGGTCGCCTGGCGCTTGCTCGTTGGCGTGGTCTACATCTTGGGCGGCGTCTACCTGGCACTCAACCCAGGGCTGAGCCTCGTGACGCTGACGTTGATGCTGGGTGCGATCTTCGTCGTGGAGGGCGTGATGAGGGGAGTGCTCTTCTTCCAGCTGCGTGCCTTGCCGCGCGCAGGCTGGATCCTATTCGACTCCCTGATGACGATCCTACTCGGGGTCCTGATCGTGGCAGGTTGGCCCACGAGCTCGGCCTGGGCGATCGGGACTATCGTCGGCGTCAACCTCCTCGTGAGCGGGTTCACTCGGCTCATGCTCTCGGTGGCCGCTCGAAAGGCCATCGAGGCGCCAGCCCACGGATAACGTAAGCCTTCGGCGCCGAAAGCCGGCGCCGCTGCGAACGAGTGCGCACCAGAATCTAGAACTTACGAGAAAGGACCAATCATGAACGCGAAGGTTGCGGTGGCGTTGTTGGGAGCAATTGTCATGACGTTCCCCGCCTATGCTCAGCAGAGTCGTCAGCCGCAGATGCCGCCTGTCGCCGGAAGGGTCGTCCTCGGAGTGACGGTGGAAGAGACCCAGGTGGTCGCGCTCGGATATCGGGCATCGAAAGTCATCGGGGCGTCGGTCTACAACGATAAGGGCCAGAAGATCGGGAAGGTGAAGGACCTCATCATCAAGACGGACGGTACGTTGTCCTACGCGATTCTCGACGTCGGAGGGTTCCTCGGAGTTGGAACGCACCATGTCGCGATTCCTGTGAGCCAGTTCACATCCGTCAAGCCGAAGATCGTCCTGCCGGGTGCCACGAAGGAAGCTCTCGAGAGGCTTCCGGAGTTCCATCTGGAATAGGCCTCGTTGGCGGTCACCAGGTCGTCGTAGCATCGCGAGACGCTCACATACGGTGGGCGACGCATGCAGGTGCGTCGCCCACCGTGCATGCGATTGCTAGAAGAGCAGCGTCAAAGAGTGAGCGCGCCGAGACGAGCACGCTGCCGCATGGCCGGAAGCTTCCTTAATCGCGCTTTGCTTCAACGAAGCGGTGAAGCGTTTGCGGGAGGAGCCGCTGTGGGCGCGGGCGCCACCCGCCATACCTTGGAAGCGTCCTCGGGAGAACGTCATGAACACCGCGCTGTGGATTGCACAAGGCGTCCTTGCACTCGGCATGCTCGCAACCGGCACCCTGAAGCTCGTGATGCCGCGCGACAAGCTCGCGCGGAAGATGAAGTGGGCGGCTACCTGGGAGCCGAGAAGAGTGAAGCTGCTCGGTGTCGCCGAGGTCACAGGCGCAATCGGAGTCGTCGTGCCGTGGGCAACAGGCACTGCGCCGCTACTCACGCCCCTAGCCGCGTGCTGTCTGCTAGTTCTTATGGGGGGTGCCGTCAAGACGCACCTAGACCTGAAGGAGTCTCCCGCCCCGCCGGTAATCGTCGGGGCGCTGTGCATGTTCGTCGCGCTCGGTCGCTTGGGTGCGTTCCGATGACGGCGTCCGAGGGCCCGTCGCGATGGTAACCGGGTTGTAATTGTTGGAAAGTGAATCTCAGCAGAAGACCCACGGGCGCTTCGAACGTCAAGCCACCTTTTCTCGCCTGTGGACGCGTGAGGAGCCGATCCCATCCGCTGGACCATCGGACATCCCATGTCACGGGCCTGTTTTAGGGGCAATTCCCGGATCGACGGCGTTCCCTAGGTCACCAAGCGGGCCCTAGGCGACCGGCAGCATGCCAGCTTGAGACCGAAATTCCAGCCAACGGTGGGATGTGACGCACCGTGCACCTTGGGCCCGCCGAGAGCGTCCGGAGTGATGTCCTCGCCGAGTACAGACTTCACCACTCCGGGTCCGGTGAGGCCGAGGAAGGTGTCGTTGGGCTGGATCACGAAGCTGCCTTGGCGAGGGAGGTAGGAACCGCCCCCGGCGTTGAACCCGAACGTGCACATGATCGAGGGCACGACTCCACCGATCTTGCGAAGGGCCCCTCGAGCGTTTGTAGCAAGGGCAGCATGTTGGAAGGCATTGTTGTGCCGCTAAAGGGCCATTTTCGCAGGCTAAGTAATCACAGTCGTCCTCCCGTCAAGATCGGTGGTTCACAGTTGATCTGCTCAAGGGTGTGTTTGACAAGAGCTCGGCCATGCCCAAATCGAAGAGCAATGGACGAACGAAAAAATCGAGCAGAGCTTGCGAAAGCTATCGACCGGCGGCGCCAGACAATTGAACATACCTGGCTCGAAGCGGTGCGCGCCGAGTTGGCGGTGAGCCACGTCGAGCCTTCCGACTTGAAGCTTGGAATAGCTCAATACCTAGCCCTCATTGTGGAGGCGCTGCAAGACCCGGATGCCCGCCGTGGTGCCGAGTGCATCTGGAAAGAGGTTTCGCGAGCGCATGCGATCACCAGGGTTCGCTTGGGCTTTGACGTGGAGCAACTCGTTCGCGAGTTGACGCTCCTGCGGCGCGCGGTCCTCCGGGTCTTCCGCGACGAGGCCATTCCGATTGATTTAGCTGGCGTCGAGGCGGTGACGGATATCATCGATGCGGCCATTGCCGCTTCGATAAAGAGCTATGTAGACGCCCGCGACTACTCCGCTCGAGAGGCTCGGGCGGAGCAGCTCGGGTTTCTGTCTCACGAGTTGCGAACTCCTATTGCGGCGGCTGCCCTGTCTTCCCGCCTGCTTCGCCGATCCGAGGAGTTGTCCGACCCCCAAAAGCACTTGCTCGAACGCATCGAGCGAAATCTCCAGCGAGCGCAGGATCTGACCGAGGAGGTTCTCTTTGCGGAACGACTGGAAGCGGGCAAGGTCGAGAGCCAGCCCGTGGACACGACGCTGGGAGCCGTGGTCGACGAGCTCGTCGAGAACTGTCGCCATATCGCACGGCTCAAGGGATGCGAGTTTAACGCCAGCTACGATTCGGCTCTAGCGGTGCGACTGGACGAAAAACTGACGCGCTCGGTGCTCGAGAATCTTCTGGCGAACGCGGTGAAGTACTCCGATCGCGGGCTGATAGAGCTCGTCGTCGAGGACGACCGCAACGAGCTTACGTTCCATGTCCGGGACGCGTGCGCGGGTCTCTCGGAAGCCGAACTACGGATCATCTTCGAGCCCTTTAGGCGCGGCCGCACTCAGAAGCCTGGCACGGGTCTGGGCCTCAGCATCGCGCGCCGAGCGGTCGAGGCGCAGGGCGGAAGGATCTCCGCGGAATCGGGCCCGGAGTGCGGATGCCACTTCTGGTTCACGCTGCCGAAGCAGCGAGTGAAATAGGGTCACGTCCAGAACTGCATTTCGTCGTTGTTGCTCGCCAACCTTGCACCCACGCACCCACGCTTCACGGCGGTTTCTCAAACTCTTGACACTTAGACGAGCGTGCTTATCTTCCCCGGAAACAGGGAAAACACAGTGATAACATGCACTTGAGACAGGAGATGCCTATGCTACTGCGACGGGTTTGGCCTTCGAGGTCGACGTATGAAACTCCGTTTTCAGACTTGGATCAGGTTCGGCGAGCGATGGCGCGCCTCCTCGACTCCGTAGCGGAAGACACAAGCAGGGAGCCCGGTGACTTTCCTCCCATGAACGTCACTCAGGACGACGACAACTTCTACCTCCGGGCTGAAATCCCGGGGATTAAGCCGAGCGAGCTTGCCATATCGGCATTGAGGAACCGCGTATTGGTGGCCGGCAAGCGCGAGATTCCGCAGGAACACGCGCAGGTGAGCTACCACCGCAAGGAAAGGGCCGACGGGTCATTTAGCCGTACGGTGATTCTGCCTCTCGAAGTCAACGCGGACCGTGTGGACGCGCGTTACGCGGACGGAATCCTCACGCTTACCCTGCCGAAAGCCGAAGAGGCGAAGCCGCGGGCGATCAATGTAAGGACCTAGGTCAAGAAAGGAGACCATCATGGCAACGGAAGCCCGTGGGAACATTCAGCCTGCAGAGAAGTCAGGAATGCCCTCCATGCCTGAGCAAACCCGGCCCGGTCCAGTCTACACGCCGCCCGTGGATATCTTCGAGAACGATCATTCGATCACGGTCTTGGCCGACATGCCAGGAGTGAAAGCGCAGGATCTGAAGATCGACTTGCGCGAGAACATGCTCACGCTTTCAGGGCACGTAGCGGCTCCCGAGGAGGAAAAGGAGTCTGACGTGATTCGGGAATACCGATCCGGAACCTTTTTTCGTCAGTTCACACTCTCGGAAACCATCGATCAAGCGAAGATTGATGCAAAGCTTACGGACGGCGTTTTGAGGCTCGAGCTTCCGAAGGTGGACAAAGCGAAGCCGCGGCAGATAACAGTGAGAACGAAGTAAGGGATCTAGCGGGAAGGTGTTGCCGACAACGGAGGCTTAGGCTCCATGGAGGCAAGAACATATTACATGATTCTCGGTGTCCCGCGCACCGAGAGCGCAAAGGGCATTCGGGCCGCCTACCGTGACCTCGCTCGGAGGTTGCACCCGGACGTAGCGGGGGAGCAGGCCACCGGGGCTTTTCAGGAGCTCTCCGAAGCTTACGACGTGCTCTCCGACCCTCGGAGACGCAGCGAGTACAACCGCCAGCTGCGCCTAGTCGAGGGAGAAGGGCCGCCAGCGGGAGTGGGTCACGGCTCAAACGGCCCCCTCATCCGGGAGCCTGTGACCATTCTGGGAAATCCGGAGGCAGTTCGTCCGTCCTTCGAAGCGATGTGGGATCGGATGGTTCGAAACTTCACCGGCATAGGAGTCCCCAAATCGGAGCGACTCGAGTCGCTGAATTTTGAGCTCCTGCTCACTCCGGATGAGGCATACCGTGGGTGCGTCATACCCGTTGGCGTTCCGGTCTTCGAGGTTTGTCCTCGGTGTCGAGGATCCGGGCGGGACTGGGGAATCCCATGTACGTTTTGCCAAGGGCAGGGGACAACCGGAGCCGAGGCCTTCGTCCGCGTCAGGATCCCGCCGTTGGCGAAGTCAGGTGCGGTCCTGGAATTCCCCCTCGAAAACCTAGGCATCCACAACTTCTACCTTCGCTTTCACATATTCGTGGGGACGTGACGATTCATCGATTCGCAAAATCGTCATCCAGAAAATACGAGGACTGATTGATGAATGGTTACCTGTAGGCGGATACCTAAAATGACCAAGCGAAAACAAGAGGTCGAGCTCGATCGCGAGCGCCCAATGGATATGAGCCATTTGCGGCGTGAGACGCGAACTGCGCTCGAACTCGCCGTGGTGGCCCTGGCGCCGTCGGAACTTATCGATCGTCTGGCCGCGTCGGCGGGCCTTTTGGAGGCGATCGTGGAGCTACCCGCTGATTCGCCGCCTGTAATGGCCCTCCTACCCAGGCTGATGGTGCGCACGAAGGCTGCTTTGGCGCAGTGGCAACAATGGCAGAAAGACCACCTTCCGAAGGGGAACGCCTGACTGGTTGCAACCGTTATCGCATCGCCGTGAAGGACATCTCAAATCGCGATGATGAAATAAGAGTGGATGGCTGGCAACGTCGGCAAGCAGCCGATCAACGGTTTTATGGATGGAAAGGTTCGGGAGTTCGTCGTTCACGGGCACCATATTCGGGTGATGCGGTCGGGCAACCGCTGGCAAGTATCGGTCGACGGGATGTGGCTCGGGGGGGATTTTTTGTCTGCTGAGGAAGCCTGGAGTCGCGGCGTCGACGAATGTGATAGCCGCAGTGCGGTCGGGCCTGGGCACAACGACAGGAAGCCGGACGATGACTAGGAACAGATCCCGAAACGTCGCTGCGCCTGCTCAAAGAATACGGGAGCGCGAGTAGACGCAAGACGGCGAGATAAGGAGCTTCGGCGGAAGTGGTTGTGACGGGCGTTTGTGCGCTTCCTTACCGTGGGTGTGGTTGCCGGGAATCGCATCCGGTAGAAACGTTTCGAGCGCCGGCCTGTTCGGCGGGTACGGCCGGGGCCGTGTTGAGTCTGCTCTGGGCCGTCCTCGGGGCGGCGAGATCGCTGTTTCGGACCCGGCAGGAGCTCGCCCTCGAGAACCTGGCGCTGCGCCAGAGGGTCGCGGTCCTGATCTGGACCGCGGCGGGCGACGGCCGCGACTCGCTGTGCTGGACCGGGCCCTTTGGGTCATCTTCTGGAGAGATGCCCTGGCGATCGTAGAGCCCTCCGCAGTTGTGCGTTGGCACCGAAACGGGTTCAAGCACTTCTGGAGACGTAGGAGCTGGGTCGGGCGGCGCGTGGGCCGTCCCGGGCTGGACCGCGAGCTGGTGAGCTCTGGGCCCCGTCATTCGAGCCTTGATGGGTTCGGTGGCACGGGTGGGGTCTCCACCCATGCCCCGCACAGCGCCGATGCTGTTGCACCTCTCCGCGGTCATTGGCCGGAGTGCCGAGGGGCGAGTGGCGTAACCTGGATTTGCTTTGCCAGGTCATAGGCGGTGGCGATGTCGGCCTCGCCTTCCACGAGCACCCGTCCGATGACAAGGACCGAGTTGCCCGGAGAGACGATCCTCGTCACCCCATCTGGCACGGTTCCAATCCAGTCCGGGCCGCTGATGAGGTAGTCGGCGGCGCAGGTCCCGGTGGTGCGGCGGCCCACGATAGCGACCACGTCAAGGCAGCGGCCGAACACCTCCACGCTGTAGTAACGGCCCGCCATGTCCGGTACGTGCAAGATCTGCGGGCCTTCGCCGAGATCGAGCGCGCCCCCCACGTAGAGCGTGTCGCGGTTGCCCGTCAGGATGAGATTGGACTTGGAGAGGGACGGCGAGGCGAGGGTGGAAAGCGCGTAAAGCGTGTTGACCGGGATTCCTCCTTTCTTGAACCCGAGGCCCCGTACAACGGCTCTCTTGACCCCGTTGTAGAAGAGCTGCGGCTGGAAGTAGACGAAGGCGAAGGTTCCGGCCGCCCAGGCGACGAGCGCAACAGCCGCGAACACCAGGAAGTGGTGGTGCGTGCACGAGGTCATTTCGCCCGCACCACCGGAGGCACGTGGTACGCCCCGTCGAGAATGGCTGGTCCCGGCTGGTAGACGCGCAGCCACAGCATGAAGGCGCCGGACGGGACGGGCAGCCAGTTGGCCTCGCGAGAGGGCGGCGCCCGGGACTGGAGATAGACGTCAACGGAGCCGTCGGCGTTCGGCACGAGGCCCGACCGGCCGCCCACGCTGTAACGGTGAATCGGATTGTCCACCATGCGGCGCCCCGAATCGCCCACCGTCAGCGACCAGGAGGCGTCGTTGGGTGGGAGCCCGCCGAATGGGAAGTGCAAGACGTAGTCGTGTCGCCCATCGAGCCTCCGGCCCGCGCCGTCCACGAACGCTTGCCAGTACGCCTCCTCTTCCGGCACACTCAAGGCGCCGACGTCCGAGGCGCAGGCGGCCCGCTGCAGGATGCCGATGTCCTTACGAGCCGCACCGCAGGCCAGCGTCGTGCTCCAGCCGTTGACGGTCGTCCGGAGGGAGCGCACCTCGGCATGGATGACGAGGCTCGCCGTCAGGTAGGCCAGCAGCCCGCCCACGGGGATTCCCTGGATGAAATCCGTGAGGAGGGTGCGGTGGAGCGAATGCCCCAGCACGTGCCGGGCCACGAAGCTGATGACGAGCGCCAACGCCACGCTGGCGGCAATCCAGGTGAGCACCTGTCGCAGCGTGGTCGAGTTCAGCATCGACGGGGGAATCTAGCAAACCTGTCCAAGTTTGAGCGCCGAGCGGGATGAGAATACCAGCCCGCCAATCGGGAATTCGGGAAGGCGGAGTGTCTTCACACTGTTAGAGAGTCACACTCAGTCGAACCGGCGAGCTTGGCTTTTCCCGCAAGGACCGCCGGGAGGAGGTCGGTCTATGCCGCCACCCCGAACAGGGCGCCGACCCCTGCCGTCAGTCCCATTGCCAAGGCTCCCCAGAACAAAACGCGGATTGCGCCGACACCAACATGCGCACCGCCCATGCGGGCTGCCAGACCGCCCAGGAGCGCGAGAAGGAGCAGCGAAACGGCGGCAACGGAAAAGGACAGTCTCGTCCCCGGAACGATGACAGCGGTCAGGAGTGGCAGTGAGGCTCCGGCGGCGAAGCTCATCGCGGATGCCAGGGCGGCTTGCAGTGGACGCGCCCGAAGGACCGGGCTGATCCCCAACTCGTCGCGCGCGTGTGCGCCCAAGGCGTCGTGGGCCATTAGCTGACCCGCGACTCGTTTGGCGAGATCGACGTCAAGGCCGCGGCTCACGTAGATCTCCGTCAACTCATCGCGCTCAGCCTCTTCATCCGATTCAAGTCCCTTGCGTTCAAGCGCGAGGTCGGCCCGTTCGGTATCCGCCTGAGAGCTCACCGACACGTATTCGCCGGCAGCCATTGCCATGGCGCCAGCGACGAGTCCGGAAAGCCCCGCCAGCAGTATGCTGCCGTGCGATGCATGCGTGGCTGCAATGCCCAGCAGCAGACTTGCTGTCGATATGATGCCGTCGTTCGATCCCAGCACCGCCGCGCGCAGCCACCCCGTCCGATGTGTTCGGTGATGTTCTTTGTGCGGCATCGAAGTCGTCCGGAGGAGAACAAACTCGGGAACCTAAGCCCTAGCACCGTTGCCCGGCGCGCGGGGCGAGCGTTTCATTGGGATCGAAAGGGGGCCCCAAGTTAGCTGCTAGCGCCTCCCGGAGGCGATTGGCTGCCGTGATCCGCCATCCGCGCGGTCCGAGGAGACTGGAGTGCGCAGAAGTCAGACCGAGCCTGAGGAGGTCTGGGTGGTTCTCGCCCTCATCCGCGATGCGAAGAGCAGCAGCGCTAGAGCGAGGCAAGCGGCCAACACGAAGAGGAGCGCCACCGCCAGTGTCCCGCGGTGGATGATGCGCACAGTGAGCTCGTCCATGTCGGAGATTCCCTTTTCGCGGAGCTCTTCAAGCTGTCGCACGAGGGCGATGCGCTGGCGGTCGATGTCGGCTACCGCCGCAACCCGCTCGCGCGTGAGGTAGGCGAGCGTTTCCACGCGCTGCTGGTCGACAGACGCGAGGGCAGCGATGCGTTCGTCCCGGATTTGTCGGGTCGCGGTATCCAGCGCGGCCTTGATGCTGGCGGGCGATAGCAACGCGTTGGTCCGCTCGGTGAGCCTCTCGACGGACGCGAAGGTGGCAAGGACGCGTTGCACCTCGGCGCGGTCCTCGAAGTCGTAGGCCAGCAACTCGGCCTGCCATCGCGCGGCCTCGGGCAGGTAGGCGGCGTAGATATCCATCCGAGTGGCGAGGTCGGCTACGCTGGCGGGGAGATTGGCGACCACCTGGAAGACGCTGATGTCCAGCCCGCCGGCAGCCATCCGCGTGAGCTCGGGGAGGATGGACGGTCGGGATGAGATTCGGTCCACGATGGGATGGTCCATGGCCCAGCGCTCAACCATCCCCTTCGCGCGCTCGAAGCCCTCGGTGGTCCTGGCCGCGGCCCTAGCGGCGGTCTCGATCTGCATTCGGATCTTGTGCGTCGCCGCGATCGCAACAGGCTGGAGCGAGCCGAGCTCCTTGGCCCCCATTGGGGAACTCGCGGCCTGCTCGAGCTGGATGGCCAGGGACCACGCGTCAAGCGCGGCGGCCAGGGGGTCAGAGTAGAAGAGGGCTTGATAGAAGGCGGGTATCACCTCGATCTTCCAGAGGAGGGCCCGCCGTTTTGCCGCCGCGTCGAGACTCTGGGCTCCGATCTGGTCAGCCGCTAGCTGGATGGTGCCAGGAATGCTGATGGCTAGCACGCTGCACACTGCACGCAGGTCGGCAGCGCTGGCCTTGCTGCCCGTGGTCTCCATCAACGCCGTGTGCAGCGAGCCTCCCTGCTGGACGTTCGTACATCCCCATCCGGCAACCGAAAGAAGTCCGACCAGGCTCCAGAGCACACAGGTGTCAACGCGGGGGCGGGTTTCTCGTTCAGGATCCATGGGTCACTCCGGTTAGTCTGGAAGGCAGGCGCTACCGCCTCGGTCCGCGTCGGAGTCGAAGAGGCTTCGGAGAGCAGGTCCACGTTCACCGAGGTGAACGGGCCTCGTCGCGTTGGGAACCTTCGGTGGCTTCCCAGGCTCGAGATTCGCCTCAGCATGCTAACGACACCTAGCATCGGTGCCGCGCCGGTGCTTTCGGAAAAGGGCGAGCGCTTCGCGTTCGGTGCCCACGCCGGGCCATGCATGGTCTCGTGGTGTCCGGTCACGTCCGCACTTCGGGTGCGCCATCGGGAAGGAACCGCTGCGCCCGAAGGCATTGAGCCGAATTGGTGTGTGACGCCACGATGTTAGAGTTGCGCCTCTCTAAGGCCTCAAAGGCCCTTCCCCGGCTCCGCTAAGCTGGCTGGCCGGCCAGGACTCCTCTTCAGGTTCGCTTTTGCCCCCCCGACGGGACCGTCCCCCCTATGTCTCCCGGACGCCCACGGCCGGGGAGGGGCTAATAGCAGGGAATCGCTTTCCCCAACGCAACCGGGCCACCAGTGAAGGAGATCGCGGAAAGGAGTGAGCGGTCGCCTGGTTAGCGAAACCGCCCGGTCGAAGCCAAATCCTGTCTCCCCGATCGCCTAACCTCGCGACGGCTGGCAAGTTTCTCGTAAACTCCGAGCCGTCACCCGGGCCCGCTCGGACCTCGCCCCCTCGGCTTTGGCGAAGGCATCAGAGGCCCATGACGTTCGGCGATAGGACCTAGAGTTTCGACCGTACCAAGGCCGGACGCGCGAGCGGTCACTTGCGAGGCTGAAGCACCTGCGTGGGCGACGCGACGGGCCAAGGGTCGGCAGTGGGGGCGAGGGTGCCCAGGAGCGAGTGTTCGCCGCTGATGGCGGTCGCGCGGTGGTTGGAGAGGTGCCACAAGGACGCGGCGGGCGGGTCGCAGACCGAGGTCAGCAAGGTGACGAAGGGTGAGGCTCGCTTATCCCGGCCACAAGTCGATGATGACGACCCTGCTGGGACTCCGTTCGTCCCCAGTTGACGGGTCGCGGGACGGTTGTGGAGGAGGCGCGTCTAGCTGAGGCCTTTGCTTCTCCTCGTGAACTCGGCGCTGCCGCTCGTGCTTATCGACCATCCAGGGTGGCGGAATGCGCGTCATGGCCCGACCTCCGGTTACCCAGCTCTCATCGCCTTGGACAGCGCTGCCGGAAAGAGCTGACGGGTCACCCCCGCCCTCACCTCACGGGCTCTCGAAGGCACCCATGCGGGTCCTCGGATACGGTGAGCTGGCCATCGTCGCTGGTCGGTTCCAACCCATTCGACTCACCGGGCAAGCCCCGGCTCGTTCGCCTCCCCCCGGGGGATGCGGCGAGGCCCCGGCCGTTGGTGCTTCGCAGCTGGGGGCGATCCGTCCGCCCGCTCCCGCGGCGCGGCTGCTTTCAGGGGAGCTTTAGCTGGAAGCCCCAAAGGGCCTCCAAGAGCGGCCTCACGAGTGGGTCGCCGCCCATCGCCCATGACCGAGACGCTCGACGAAATGAGGGTGGTGGGTGTAGCGTGCGCTCGTCGACGGGGGCACCATGAACGCAAAGCGCGTGGTCACTGGTGGCATAGCCGCAGGCCTGACCATACTGATTGTTGATGGCGTTGCGACGTGGCTCCTCCTAATGGAGCGCTACAAGTCCCTCGGGCACGCGGGCGTATACCACGAGAAGCCGCGGCTCCCCTTTTATCCGGTGTGGCTGCTGGTCATGCTCGGCATCGGGCTGGGGCTCGCCTGGCTGTATGCGGTGGCACGGCCGAGGCTCGGCCCGGGACCGCGCACCGCGGCTCTGCTGGGGCTCGTTGTGGGGCTGATGATCCACACGCCGGACAACGTCGTGGCCTTCGCGTGGACGGACGCGGGCGGGTTCGTATCACTAGTACGGCTGGTGGCCGGAGTAGTCGGGTGCGTGGGCGGCACGCTCGTAGCCGGATTTTTCTACCAAGAGCAAGCTACATCGGCTCCGCGTCCTTTGCCCAAGTAAGCGGCTCCTTGAGTGAACGACCGATCGCGATCCTGAAACAGCGACCGCGGCCCCGAGTGATGGGTTGAGCTTCGCTCGACGATTGTAGGCCCGCATGAAGGCGGTGACGTCAGCCGTCAACTCCTCCGTCGACTTGTAGCGGTGATTCCGGGTCACGTTGGCGTGCAGGTCGAGCCAGAACCGCTCGATGCGGTTCGCGGCCCTGAGGGTCGTGCCTCGCGTCGACGGCGGCCTGCTTCACCCAGGCCCGCACCGCCGTCTCCGTCAACTCCAGTTCCCGCGCCACCCTGGCCAACGCTCTTCCCGCTGGCACGTACTAGGCCGACGACCTCAGCCTTGTACTCTGGGGTGAACTTCCGCCTCTTCCGTCGTCCCATGGATAAAGTCTCCACCATATCGGTGGTGTCCACGAACTCGGGGTAGGCTCAAGGAGCACTAGTAACCTCCTTCGACGAGCGATGCTGCTACCTGACTGCCACCAGCCGCTGCCAGGACGGCGCTCTTCAGCGCTTCGCGGTTGACGGGCTTGAAGAGAAAAGTGTTGGGGGTATGTCCCAGAAAGTCGGCGACCTCGGGGGAAGACGCACCACCTGAAATGAAGATGATCCGGTTTGCGAGTTGGTTCGAGATCCTCGCGACTTCCTCGTAGAACTGCATCCCGTTCATTCCGGGCATGTAGATGTCGCATACGATGGCGTCGAAGCTGCCCCCCGCTTGCAGCCTCCCGAGGGCGCCAGCCGCGCTCTGAGCGAACGTCACCATGAACGGGCTCAACAGGTCTCCGAGCGCCAAACGGATGAGCTTGTCATCGTCGACGATGAGCACGCAGAGTTGGGGCTGCGTGGCAGCGTCGCCCCTCAAATGCGGCAGCATCGCTTCACTCTCTCTCAGGCTTGCCGACCTCCAAAGCAAGAGTAGCGGGTAACGCGTTCGGGCGAAGTAGGGGAGGCAGGTGGCAAGGACCGCCTCGGTGTTGCTCTGGGTCAAGCAGGCTGAACGCCGACGCGGTAGGGACCAAGGTGAGGCGCGTGACCACCCGCCGAGCCCCCCCCGGCTCGAGAATGCGCGGGCGCGCTGAACGGCTCGTTCCTCTCCAGGCCGGTACTTCGTCATGCGGGGGTACCGTCCCATGCCGCGTGGAAGCGTGGGTCGGAGCGTGGGTTGTCGAACTCGAGCTCGACCCTTCCGAGGACCCGGCACATGTCAAAGATCGCCTCGAAGCCGCCGGCGACGCACACTAGCCAGTCTCGGTCTCTGCCCTCGGGGGGGAGAGCTGCGAGGAGCATCTGGGCCCGGCCGGAATGGAAGTCCAGGACCTGGAACTCGCCGCAATCCCAGAAGGCTGCTTGGTAGGCCTTAGGAAGGACCTCACACGCCGCCGCTGGGTTGAGGCCGAAGACGGTAATCACGCCGTTCACGAAGGGACCATAGAGGCGGCTCTTCCCTAAGGAATACACCCGCGCACTTGGAGTGAGTGACCCGCGCCTCATCCATTAGCCGCGAAGCGGCCATCCGCGCGAAGGTCGAGCCGAAGTGTCGCCGTCGGCGCTCGCTCCTCGCGCCGATCCCCGAGTGATACGCCCTTGGAGGACCGCCATGTGCTCCCCGCTGGAATCCGGGGGTGAGTACCTGAGGGTCTCGCTGACCCAGGTGTTCTTCTCACCCCCGGCAAGCGCCTCGTGCACGACTTGTAGGTGTGTGTTTTCTCACGACAACTTGTGGGGGTAGGGCGGCCGGCCGATTGCATGAGGTTCGGAACGAGCGCCACGCGGGACGGAATGCCTTGCAGCCGAAGGGTTGGGAGCGCTCCGGGGTGAGTGGCGCTCGAGTCAGCCATCACCAGGCGGCGAGGCAGCTGCAGCAGGCGGTATGAGTACGAACGCGATCGGGACTCCAAAACCATGTCGACTCGCACCCATATGGTTTGCAGCAACGTGTCTTTCCTCGTGATCTGCGTCCTATGGATTTCCGTGGCGAGGGCGACCTTGGAGACTGAATCCAGTCTCGAATTGATGGGAATAGTTTCCATTCCCCTGTCCCTCGCCGGCGCGTGGGCGACTGTTGTGGACTGTCGAGCGGTCTGGAGGCTTTTGAGGCAGCAAGTGGCTCGCGCGTCAGGGTCGTAGGGGCGAGCAGCGCCGCGGCGCCGCCGGCCTTAGAAGCGATCGCTGGCGCCGCAAGCATCGCGTCCCTTCAGCCGCACGGACTTCTCAATGGTGGATCTGGCTTCGTTCCGAAGAAGCTTGTCGGTGCCGTCCGTCTACGGCGGGGCGGAGTTAGCTGGCGCGCCGTCGGCGTCCCCACTGGCACGGATGCCCTCACATGGATGCGCGCAAGGTGCACCGGTTGAGGTAGCGGTCGAGGACAGGACATTCACTGTAGGATGACGGGTAGTCTCGCAGGCCAAGGCGAAGACGCGCGTCGCCCTGCGCCATTTCGATTGGCCAGCAGAGCTCAAGCTCTTGCTTGGTCGGCGAAGTCGCCCGAGGCATTGCGGCCACACTCACAGTGTGTGGACTATTCGCATCCTGAGATGTACCAGGTTTCTTGACGCGCCGCGGTGCGCTCGGCAAATGCACCGAGCCCACCCTAGTCTGTTTAGACCCAGGGTCGAGGCGCGCAGGCTATCTCGCCTGGGAAGGCACCACGCCAGGGGTCCCGATTCCCAGCGATTTCAGGGGCGTGCCCCGCCCTTCGGAATGCGACGAGGGCCACACACTCCTGGCTCGCCGCTTGCGATGCCTACCTCAAGACAAGGAGCCCTACGTCGGAACCTGTCATGAAGGGGTTCGGGATCATGCTGCGGAGGCAGCGAACAGTGCCCGTTTTCGTTTCAGCCGCTCTTCCCCTCGACGTAGTCGCCCCGAGCGACGGCGTGGCGACCGCTGTGGGGATCGTTCCCCCCGAGGGCGCACTCCGAGGCTAACCAAGCGCTTTCGGCCCGGGATCGCACGGCCGAGGTCTGGAGCTCTCTCGTGATCGCCACAGAGCAGGCCGACACACTCCCGAAACGACTGCACCGCCTCGCAGCGCTCCACTGCCGCGCGAAGGACGGCGGACTCGAGAGGGCAGATCTCGATCTCTACCACACCGAGCGCGCAACCTTAGTGCGTGTGCTGGTAGCGAGGCAGCCCCTCGAGCCAGGTCAGCTGCCCCGCCGCAGCCTTCGCGTATCCTGCCATCTGACGGCGCTCATCGACTTCGGAGACCAGACGGAGCCCGGGACCACGGTAGATATATCTACCGGCGGCTGCGCTGTACTCCTCGACCATCATCGTCCAGTGGGCTTCGAGTGCCAGGCGGCCATCTCCATTCCAGGTGGCGAACCAGTCCGGGCTCGAGCCCGCGTCGTGTACGTGCGGCCGGACGCTCATCGATTCCGCGTCGGTATCGAGTTCACGTCCATGAGCGGTTCCGACACGGAGCGGCTCGATCTATTGGTTTTCGACACCCTTCTGGAATTGCTGGTCTAATGCAGCCGGCGAGCTTCTCGACGCGGTGAAGCCGGGAGCCGTGCTGATGAAGCCGGCCGCCGGCAGTCCTCGAAGAGGATGTCTTCTTCCTTGTCGTGGCGGGGCGGCGTCCGCGAACTCGCGGATGGAGCGCGCGGAGCGTCCCGTTTCCGCTTCGTCGGTGCCACGAAGGGCCGGTGCATCCTCCGCGCCCAAACCGCCCGGGGTCGCCTTCGCTTCGAAGGTCGCTCTTTTCCGCTGCTGAGGGTTGCTGGGACGGTGAGGCTGCCAGAAGAAGTGCCGCCATCAGCGTGTCGATCATTCGAGAGGATCCCCTTGCAAGGATAATTGACGATATGATTCTCTTGAATAGCAAGAGGTGTCTAACGTGATCTTCGAGTGCGAATCTGCTAGCCTGCGGTGATGATCTTCTCCGCATCGACTACTCACGCGCTGCGCGCCGTCGCTTGGCTTGCCGCTCACGGCGGGGCGGAGGCCGTCATGGGCCGCGAGTTGGCGCACAAGCTCAAGCTGCCGCCCGACTACCTGGCCAAGGTGCTCGGGACCCTCGCCCGAAGCGGGGTGCTCACTGCGAACCGGGGCGTCAAGGGCGGATATCGGCTGGCCCGAGCGCCAGCTCGAATTCGCCTCGTCGAGGTGATCGAGCCGTTCGAAGGGAAGCGCGCCCGGCCGGGTTGCCTACTGCGGCCGGAGCGTCCTTGCCGCGATTCGGGGGCCTGCTCAGCTCACGCGGCGTGGGGAGAGGTGAAGCGTACCTATCAAGAGTTCATCGGAAAGAGGACTGTCGCTGACATTCAGGGCGGAGCATAGTCCCGCTTGACCTGCTTTGAAGCCTGGTACGAAGAGAAGAGAGCATGGGGGTGCCCGTGGTGACAGGTGAGGCGACACTGCCTTCTGGTCGGGCGAGGAACGCCGAGGTGCCTCGTGCGTGCTCCAGGGCAGGCCGTCCCCCGCGCGAGGCCGCGCAGGAGACGAGGTAACTTCCGAGGCCTGCATGACGAAGAAGACACGCGGCATGACGCTGCTCCCCGTGCCCCTGTTGCTGGTCGCCGTCTCGGCGGGCCTCGCCATCGGGGTCGGAGCGTACGCCTTCAATTACGCGAAGGGCTATTCGTACCTCGGGAACGACCCGGCCACCTGTGCCAATTGCCACGTGATGGCCGGCCACTACGCGGGCTGGCAGGCCGCACCTCACCACTTGGTCGCGACCTGCAACGACTGTCACACCCCGGCCGGCCCGTTCGCGAAGTATGTTGTGAAAGCGCTGAACGGATACCACCACTCGATGGCTTTCACCCTCGGCGGCTACCCGGACGTCATCCGGGCGCGGCCGGCGAGCACCGCGGTTGTGGAGGCCAACTGCCGACGCTGCCACGCCGACCTCGTGGACGGCATCGCCCATGGGGGCGACGTTTCCTGCATCCGCTGCCACGCCTCGGTTGGTCATCTGCGCTGAGTTCCCCTTTAGCAACGTCGAAAGAAGGAGCACCTCAATGTCCCCGGATAACCAGCCCCAAAGCAGGCGCGGCCTCCTCATCGCCCTCGTCGCCGGTGTCTTCGCCCTCGTGGCCGTAGGCGTCGCGGCGCTGCTCGTCAACATTGCCGAGCGCAAGCAGGAGGCGAAGCACGCGTTCGTGAAGCTCGTCGAAGTCACCGAGAACGACGTTGACGCGGCCAAGTGGGGGACGAACTGGCCGCGAGAGTACGACGGCTACAAACGGACCGCAGAGCCGACGAGCACCAAGTACGGCGGCGGCGCGGGCGCCAGCGAGGGTCAACCGACGCCCGAGAAGGCAGACCGCGATCCCTGGCTCAAGCGAATCTTCGCTGGTTACCTCTTCGCGGTCGACTACCGCGACCGGCGAGGCCACGCTTTCATGCTCTTCGACCAGGAGCACACGAGGCGGAACGTCCGGGCCGAGGGCAAGCAGACTGGCAACTGCCTCCACTGCCACGCCTCGATCATCCCTCTCTACAAGAAGCTCGGAAAGGAGGCGGCCCCCGCGGCGTCCGAGGCGGAGCAGATTCAGGCCGGCCTCCAGAAGGTCTCGGAGATGAAGTACTGGGACGCCCACGACCAGCTCGAACAGCTGACCGGCGGCAAGGTCCACCCGGTGTCCTGCGTCGACTGCCACGAACCTCAGTCGATGGAACTCCGCGTCACGCGGCCGGCCTTCATCACCGGCATCCAGAAGCTCGCAGCCTCTACCGCTGACGTGCCGCACCTACCGAGCGTCGAGCGTTGGCGCAAGGGCGACCGGTCGAAGCCCTACGACCCGAACCTCGATGCCACCCGCCAGGAGAAGCGGGCCTTTGTCTGCGGTCAGTGCCACGTCGAGTACTACTGCGGCGGCGGCCTGAAGATCTTTTTCCCCTGGGGCGAGGGTCTCAAGGTGGAGCAGATGGAGCATCTCTACGACGGCATGGATGTCCATGGGGGGCGCTTCAAGGACTGGACTCACGCGGAGACGGGCATGGAACTTCTGAAGGCCCAGCACCCCGAGTTCGAGATGTGGAGCCAGGGCATCCACGCGCGAAGCGGCGTCTCCTGCGCCGACTGCCACATGCCCTACAAACGTGAGGGAGCGCAGAAGATCTCCGAACACTGGGTGCGGAGCCCGTTACTCTCCCCAAACCGCTCCTGCGCGGGTTGCCACCCCTATGGGGATGACGAGATCAAGGCACGGGTCCTCGCCATCCAGGACCGCCATTTCGCCCTGCTCACTCGAGCCGGCCAGGCCGCTGTGGCGATGATCGACGCCATCGTAGCGGTGCGGAAGCCATACGACGACAGGAACCGGGACGTGGCGACCACCAAGGCCAGAGAGACGCTGGCGAAGCAGGAGAGCTTCCAGCAGCTCGCCAAGGAGGAACAGAAGAACAAGCTCGCCGCAGAGGTCCAGGCGAACCTCCTGGCCGCCTGGCGGCAGGTGGTGATGAAGACCCCAGCCATCAAGGAGCTCGAGGAGCTTCAGCGCGCCGCGCAGTGGAGGCTGGACCTCGTCGCGGCCGAGAACTCCATGGGCTTCCACGCCCCCCAGGAGATGGCGCGCATCCTCGGCGAGTCGATCGACCTGTCGCGCCAGGCTCAGGTGAAGGCGGCCATCCTCACGGGCGGCGCCCTTGCCCTCGGCCAGATCGCCGTGCCGGCTCCGACACCGACCAAGCCCTGAGCGGACACGGCCGCATGACCAGGTTCGTCCGCGTTTTCGGTCTTGCGGCCCTTCTCGCCCACTCGAGGGATTGAGGATCTCCGGTCAGCAGCCCAGAGGGGCGCCCGGGTATGGTCGAGAGACGCATCCTCACCACCGTCCTCTGCCAAAGCGTCATCGAAATCGCGGAGGTGCCGACTCTCCTGCCGGAGGGACGCAGACGGACATCGCCTGGCGCCGGGGCCACGACGCCTTCGCGACCGGTCGCGCCCAATACGAGCATCGCCGCGCAAGAGCGGATATCCCGGCGACCGCGGCTAGGCCGCGTTCGAACGCGCGCGGGCTTGTCGCGCGGGTTCTAGGGGGCACCGAACAGGTCACCTCACTGGGGTAGAGGCCCCCCGACTCGCCGATGAGGAGAAGGTAACCTCGGTGATCCTCTGTAGCTGGAACTCTGCCTCGGCAATTGCCGCCTCGAGGGATGATCCTCGCCGGCAATAGGTCAACCCATCCGACCGACGAGGAAAAGGGATTCTTCGTGGCCGCGGCAGCTCCGACGCGTTACAAGTTTCCGCGTGCACGTCCATTGGGTCGTGTTGCTGACGACCCTGACCGCGCGCGGCGGTAGCTCGGGTTTCGCCGCCTTCCACGCCCTCGCCGAACGACTTATGCGCTGGGGTATCGCAGTGTGATCAGGAGACGGTTGGCAACATTCAGGTGACGACTATCGCAGAGGTCTACCCGTTCCCTCGACCTGTGCAAACGATGCTCGCACTTTTCACACCGCCTGTGATTACCTGTGCTCCTTCAGGCGCAGGATCGCGCACCCGGTGAGGGCACTCACCGAGCATTGTCGCGCAGGAGCCACGCGAGAAAGGAGATGAACATTCTTCCAAGTGAGAGTGGCGCGAATCAATCGCTACCAGGGGACGAGCCTCTGAGTCGCTCAAGACCCCTGTTGGCTATGCTGCATCGAAGAATGATCTTATGCCTTCTCCGCACGCAGCGGACAAGCAGCGCCACTCTTCCGAGACGCGCGAAAGGTCACCAGCATCCCACCTTCAGGTGTGCCCTCTACCAATGCCTGGTGAACACCCCTTCCGGTGCTCGACGGTTTGGGGACGCGCATTTTGGTCCTGTCCGTTGAAGTGGGCACGCACCATCGTAGCGAGGCTGAGGCGCCGTGTGCAGCCGGACTCGATCCGGTGCTGGGTGGTGTACCTCGAGACGGAGGCGCCTGAAGCTCCTTGCCGCGAGATCGTGGGGGCGTACCCTACCGAGAGAGAGGCGCGACGCGCGGTTGAGATGTGGAAGGTCGAGCTCGCCAACTTCCCGGAAGACCATCTCCCTCGCCGTGCCCTCGGCGCCGGAACGTCTCCTAGTATTCGCGCCCCTCGACGACTCGAGATTGGATACGTGGGCCAGAAGCGGCGCGCTCACCGGCAAGGACGTTAGGGGGCTCCGCGGCTTCTCCGCTGCGGCGACCGCGTCTTCACCTCGCGCATGGTGCGCTCGAAGGTCACGCTCGCGGTGAAGTCGAACCGCTCGCGGGCTCTTCCACGGGAAGCCCGCACGGGACGTCGTGCAAATCGTCGGGATCGGCCACTGTTCTTCGGCACTCTTCGGAATCGACCTGGCTCGGGTTCAGGATCCCTTCGATGGCAACAGCGGAGGAATCAGCCCGCGCGGTCGCGTCGCTGGGCGGTGTCTGTGGCAGTGACGACCCGGTGGCTTCGCCATCGCTCTCGCTTGTCCTCGCTCTTCAGTCGGAAGACTGAACGTCCAGCGGCGACGTTCCATCGAAGAGGGTGCGCCGGACCGGAACACGTCACGAGCGCACCCAGAGTCCGAGTGTTATTGCTGGAAATCTCTCTACGTGCAACTGCAGGCGGGTGGACCGGCCCGGCGGGATCTTTTCGGGAACGGCGACAACGGCCGCCTACGGGGATGTGCCCATTTCCCACCTTACGTAGCGCCGTCTGCAGAGAAAGCCGCTCTCAAAGCCCCCAGGATCAGCGGGCAAGGCGTGTCGGAGCGAGGGGCGCCCGATCCCTTCTAACGACTAAAGGCCACCCCACTGAACGCGGTTACACCGATCGGGCTCGAAGTGGCGACGAGGGACAGGTCGCCGTAGTCGTCGATGGCAAAAACAGCGAGCCGTGCCCCGCTCCCGTCTGCCGCTGCGTAAATGACCGCGAGCCATCTACTGTCGTGGGACACGGCCAGGTCAGTGGGGGTACCCGGCAGAGGTATGCTCTTGTAAAAACTTCCTCCCTGGGCGTCGCTGAAGAAGATCGAGACCGCTTGGCCAGGGGAATTGGCGGTGTACCAAACGTTTCCCGGCCCCTTCGCGACCCAGCAAGGAGCATTGGTGGGATAGGAGGGCGTCGGCCCGAGGATCGGGAACACACTCTGTTTCTCGTCCACGATGGCGAAGCTATCGACACTGTGGGCGGGGGTGAACCCCAGGACATTCCTCCAAAACGCGGCGCCCAGCGGGGTGTTACTGGCATTGCTCGGGAGCGGCACGGTGACGCTGGACCCGCTGAGGGCGCCATCATCGGTGAGCGATAACTGCAAGAGCGATCCTGATGTCAGGGTGATGGCCCCCCAGGTGACGCCGATCGCAATTTGCCCGGCAGAAGAATCGGCCAGCCGGACAACCTCACCGTCAAGGTCTCCCGAGGGCCAGTTATGACTTTCTGCGCAGTTCGCCCCGACCACGAAAAGATGGTGAGAGGTCAAGGCGACGGAATCGGGATGCGTGCAGCCCTGCGCCAGTGTGATGGTCTGACCCAAGCTGATGGAGTCTCCGTTGCGCACAAGTTGGCTGACCGTGTTGGAACCAAAGTTGCCGACGGCCCCTAACTCGCCGCGGAATTGCAAAATCCCCGCGTTCCCGCTGGCGCCACCATTCCCTCCCGTCGCCAAAGCACTCACGAACGTTAGCGACGGCGCCCCCGACCGATCTAGTTTGAAGACAACGACTTCATTCCCGGCTGGGTTGTTCGTGCTGCTCAGGATCAACAGATCGCGCTCGGCGTCGCCTGCACTTGCTGACCCGACCGCCAGAAACATGACCGCCAGCAATACGCTGCCGCGACAGAAAGCTGTTTTCACAGTTCTCTCCTTTCGGGCTCTTGCGCCCGCATGACATGTCCCGGCAGCGAGGAGCTCGTTACACCGCCAGACCTCATGGGACCTAGCGTCCAGCGACCGAGGGCGCGTTCCGGACACGGCGGTCCGTGGGTCCACTTGCCCCCAACCGTGACACGCCCGCCAAATGGTGAAGCGCGCCGCGTCAGGGGGACCGTGAAGCGACTCACCCCACAGACGCAACCACATTTCTCTTGGGAGTGACGCGGGATGGCGTGCCAGTACCCACCGGGGCGAAAGAAGGGTTAACAGCCGCGAGTTGCGCATTGCCGCCGCACCGGATCGGAAGAGGTCGAGTCCTCCGGCGAAAGGCGGCCGAGCCGAGCGCTGGTACGCAAGGAGAGGCACGCCTCGTAAAAATCGCGCCCGGAGCGGTTCGCCGGGCAGCCGTCCTTCTCCCAAAAGGGGGGATCGAAGCGCCGCGCCGCAAGTAACTAGACCAGGTCACCGGGCGCCGGCCGCGATTTTGATGAAGCGTCGAGCGGTCCTGGGGCAAAGCTTCCGCCACGGCTCAAGGCCGATCCAAAGCGGACGAATGAGCGTGCCTCGAGGAGCAGCTGCGTGAACAGCTTCCTGAGAAGAAGTAGCTAGTCCATTGCGTGACACGCGAGGCACAAGGGAGTCGGCGTGACGGCCGCCCCGCGGCGAAGCGGCTCAGCCGAAGCGGCTTTCTCCCACACCTGCGGATTGCGTGAAATCACCACCGCAGGACGTGCCTGCGAAGCGGGCGGCAAAGCGATGGAGTACTTCCATGGCGAAGCCCCGTCGTGGCAAGTCACGCAGCGCACTTGTCCCTGGGGCAGAAAGACACCGCGACGAATCACTTCCTGGACCGGGCGAAACTCAAAAGATCGGCGTTGAGCAGCGGCCGCATAGTCGATGTCGACCGGGTGTGTTCTCGATAGGGCGTGGCAACTCATGCAGTCGGCCGTCGGAATTTGGGCCGCTTTCGGACCAAAAAGCGGGCATGCTGAGCTCGGAGCCCGGTCCTGCGGAGATGAGGGGTCGTGGTTCTTAGAGAGGATCGTCTCAAGCTCTCTCTTGTACCGCTCATAATCCGCCTGGTCCTCGATTGACGGGGAAGGCGGACGCGCCGGAGTGTCGGGAAGGCTACGCCCTTGGCCTGGCGTCTGTGAACTCGCGAGGAGGAGAATAGAGACGACAGCGCATGCGATCATGCCCGCCTCGAAGCGGTCCCCTCAGAGCGCCCTATTTGCGAGTCGGGCCCCGAGGTCAAGAACCACGGCGGGGCGAAAACACTTGATAACCGATCTGTGCGCTTTCCAGTTGCGTCGCTCCGCTCCTTGAGCCGCCGAGCGTGAATGTCCCTAAGTGGACTCGGAGTGGCGCCCAAAGGGGCTGCCAAATTTCATTTGGGCCACAATTTCTCCGCAGGTCCCGGTTCGAGCTCCGCCGATGGTGTGGCCTTGTCATAGTGACCGGTCGAATCGCTCGCGCACCGTGGGGCCCGTGCGGACGGAGGGGAGTTGCACCAATCGGGTAGCCGAGCGTAGCCCCGTTTGATTCTGGCTGTTGGTCCGAGAGCTAACTAAACGTGGCGCCGAGGCCCAAGTGAACCGCGTAAAGGCCGCGCTCGCACTTCTCGTCAGCCCGCTAGCCGCCGCGGCTTCCGAGGAGTTCAGTGTGAACCCGGACGCCGGCAATAGCGGGTTCGCTGCTGTTTTCGACGACGCGCTTGGCGAGATGAACGTCGCCGTGAGCTCTTCGGTGGGGTGCGACCTTGCCTACGACCGAACCAGGGGCAGCGTTTCCGGTCACTGCGCGGTGCCGCTCGGTACCGTGCGAGTCGACAACAACGCTATCAAGAGCAAACACTTTCGGGAGTGGGTCACTAACAACCAATCCGACCCCACGAGCTGCAAGTTCGAGGCAGTGTTCAAGGATGTTAAGGTCGAACCGTTAGTCCCGGACGAGATCGTACCGTTCTCCGCTGAAGTGCTGATAACCGTATGCGGACGAGGCCGGGAAGATGGCGGCAAGGAAAAACTGACTGGTACAGCGCGGCTGTTCCCGCCAAATATCTATCGTGAAAGAAGGACTATCCGGATCCGCGCCGTGATTTCAACCTTTCATCGCGACCTTTACCACATCGACCCTAAGTACACGGAAGGTTGGCGTGCCAAGCTCGAATCGCTTGCCGACGCGGTAGCCGAGAAAGGCGCCATCGAGTTCTGTCTCTTCGCCGAGGCGACGGACAGTTCTTCAGGCGCCGTTGCAGTTACTCGCCGGAATGAAAGTGAGAGTGGCCGCGCGCAACTCATAGAACGAGACGAGGCGCCGGCGTTACGGTCTCGGGCGTCACGGTGACGTCGTAGCCAGGGGTTGAAGGTTTTCACAATCTAGCCCGACGACCAGCTGCTGGGCGAGGTGCCTCCCTTGCTGCCGGGCCCGTCCCCTTCGAGGTTCGACGCCCGGGAAACGCGCTTCGCCTGCGGTGCCGGCGGAACGATGTGAGCGAGCGCATCCTCGTCGTCTAGCCGCCGCGCCGAGGTCTCAGTCGCTACGAGGGGCGTCGAGGACCGCCCGTACCCGGGCGAGCAACCCCTCGGCTGTGAAAGGCTTCGCGAGCAGCTCCTCGCCGTTAGCAAGCATCCCTTCCTTGCCGACGAGGTCAAGGGCGTAGCCCGAGATGAAGAGCACCCGGGTGGCGGCGCCGCGACTGCGGAGTTGCGAGGCGAGCACGCGCCCGTTCATGCCCGGCATGATCACATCCGTCACGAGCAGGTCGATGGGCTGGGGTTCGTCCTCAAGCAGGCGCAAGGCTGCGTGCCCGCTCCCTGCGACGAGTACGCGATAGCCTCCGCCCAGGAGGGCGCGTGCCGCCACGCGGCGCACGGCGGGCTCGTCCTCGACGAGGAGGATGGTCTCGGTGCCGCCCGTCTCGAGCGGGTCCGGGTGCAGACTGTCCGAGGCCGGGGCCTCCTGGGTCCGCGGAAAGCCGATCTCGAAGAGGGACCCGGCGCCGGGAGCACTTTCGACGCGGATGAAGCCTCCCCATTGCTTAACGATGCCGTAGACCGTAGCGAGGCCGAGGCCAGTGCCGCGACCCGCGCCCTTGGTCGTGAAGAACGGCTCGAAGAGGCGGTCCTGGACTGCGGGCGACATGCCTGTGCCGGTGTCCCGGACGAGCAGCCGAACGAACTCTCCGAGGGCAGTATCCGGAGCCGAGGCGGGCCCGGGCGCGGCGCTCCTCATATTGGACGTCGAGAGGAAGAGGGTCCCGCCGTCCGGCATGGCGTCGCGGGCGTTGATGGCCAGATTGAGAATGACCTGCTCGAGCTGCCCGACGTCGCTGAGCAGCCACCACAGGCCGGGCTCTAGTGCCACTTGTAGCGAGATGTGCTCGCCGAGCACCCGGCGCAAAAGCTTTTCGCTCGCCTTCACCACCCGGTTCAGATCGACGCTCGACCGGACGACGGGCTGCTTGCGCGCGAAGGCCAAGAGCTGCCCCGTCAGCTCCCGGGCCCGCTCGCCAGCCTCCTCGATCTGGAGGAGATCGTCCAACAACTGCTCTTGACCGGCGGGCAGCTCGGACTTGAGCGTCCAGGCACAGCTCAGGATCACGGTCAGCAGGTTGTTGAAGTCGTGGGCCATGCCGCCCGCCAGCTGCCCGATGGCTTCCAGCTTCTGGGACTGGCTGAGCTGCTCCGCCAGCCGATTCCTCTCGGCCTCGGCCTGCCGCATGACGGTAATGTCGCGCGTCACCGAGAGGATATGCGGGATGCGGTCCAGAACGATGATGCGGGCCGACATGAGCCCCAGGATGATGCGCCCGTCCTTGAACCGGAAACGGGCCTCGAGGTTCTCGACGACGCCGTCGGCCCGTAACCCGTCGACAAGGCGCTGCCGGTCGGCCGGGTCGACCCAGATCCCCAGGTCGAGGGACGACCTCCCGAGCACGTCGGCCTCGGTCCAGCCCGTCACCCGGGTAAAGCCCTGGTTCACGGCGACGCAGATGCCGTCGTCGAGGCGGGTGAGATTCATCGAGTCGGGGCTCGTGGCGAAGGCGACCCGGAAACGCTCCTCGCTGCGGTGCAGAGCCTCCGCGGCGGCCCGCCGCTCCGACGCGTCCCGGATGACGCTGATGATCGTCTTCGTTCCGTCGAAGTCGATGGCCCGGGCGCTGACCTCTACCGGTATGTCCGCGCCATCCCGCCGCCGGTGGACGGTCTCGAACAGGATCCCTTGCTGGTCCACCGCGCTCAGGAACCGACCCGCCACGCCTTGTTCGGTCGGCGCTCGCAGGTCGATCACGGTGAGAGCTCGGAACTCCTCCAGCGAGTATCCGTAGAGGCGAGTGGCCGCGCCGTTGGCGTCCAGGATGCAGCCGTCGTTGGCGCGTACGAAGAGAATGGGGTCCCGGCTCTCGGCGGCCAGCACCTCGGAGCGGCGCAGGCGCTGCTCCGCGTCAACTAGCGCGCGGGTACGCGCTGCGACGCGATCCTCAACCGACGCGGTCAGGCGGGCGAGGTCAGAGAGGAGCAAAAGGTTGTCGACCCGTGCCCCGATAGCTTCGACGACCCGCTGGAGGATGGGGAGCGCGGACCGCAGGTGAGCCTCCGACATGGTGTCGATGCAGAGGAGGACCCCCTGCGGCAGGAGGCGAGAGGGTGCGGGAACGGCGAGCGCGGCCACGGGTCGCAGCGAAACGAGCGCCTCGGGCCACGCTCCCAACAGCTCGCGCTCGTCCTCGAAGAGGATAACCGGGCGCGCGGCAGCGTCAGCTGCGGCGCTCGGGGGGAGGGCGAGCACCTGCCCCTCGAGCGTCTCATGGCCGCTAGCCAGGTACGCCTCGCGGACCGAAAGCCCTCGCTCGGTGAGCTCGCCGACGACGCAGGCGGAAAGGCCCAGGAGCGCGGAGGCGCATTCCAGACCGGCGAGTAGCACCTCGCGAGGCTGCGCAGCCGCGGATATTCTTTCGGAGAGAAGCCCGAGGAGCGTTGCATCGATGTGCCGCTCCGCCAGCACCTGGTTGTCCAGGCGCAACTGGGGGACCTGGGCTTCCAGGTCGCGGATCCGGCCCTCGACCTCGCGCTCAGGCGAGCCCATCGAAACCACGGACGAGGTCGGCAGGCCAGTCCAGCTGGTCGTACGGAAGGTGATATCCGGCAAACTCGACGCGCCCGAGCCGCGCGCCCAGGATAGCGGCGGCGAGCGGCCCCGCGTTGTCGAAGACGTAGGCGAGACAAACGTCGGCCATTGCTACCAGCCCGACAGGGCGGAACCCGACCCGCCAGGAGAACTGGTCGAGTGCCTTCCCGGCGCGGCCTCGGAGAGTGGCACAGATCGAACTGGATGTCCGACGCGCCACATCAGAGTAGACCAACGGCAAGCGCGCTATGTCCATCGAGGGCCACCGGATTCGGGGTCACTTCTCGTCAGAAAACAAAAGGCGGGGTGATCCCATTGACGAACGGCGCGGGCCATCACGCGCAGCCGCTCCGCTGGAAGGCGTGTCGACGCCGCCGCACACCAACCGAGCCAGTGGACAAAGCGGGTGTGTGCAGCGAACCTGGCGCGATATCGGCCACGACCCAGCACCTCACAAATATCGCGCCCCACCTGTTCGTTCGCAACTTCACACCCCAGCGACCGGGTCCATCCAAGCTCCCGTGGTCTAATACGGCGAGCCAATGGTCTATGTGCGGTCACTTTCCGAGCACGAAGCAACCTCCAAACTTGCAATCGGGCGGGCCTGACTCAATAAACGCCCGCCTCGCGATAGAGAGCGCGGAACTGCACAGCGCCCGTTGCCTCGAACTCGCCGAGCAGCTTGAGGAAGACAAGGCCAGTTGTGAGAGCGTCATAGAACGCGTTATGAGCGGGGTAGCGCGGCAGGCCCAACTCGACCGCCACTTCCTCGAGCCTCGCGCTCTCTGGCGCCAAATCCGGCCGCGAGGTCGCCCGGCGCCACCACCAGTAGAGAAGCCTCGTATCGAGCGCCGGATTCTTGAGCGCGGCCCTGCCCGCTCGAGCGGCGAGGGCGGCGTTCAGGAACTGTAGGTCGATGGCGGTGTAATGGCCCACGAGGACGCTGTCGCCCACGAAGGCCAAGAGGTGATCGAGCGCCTCCGCGAGTGGCATGCCACGACTAACCTCATCGTGCCCGAGCCCGTGGATGAGGATGATCTCCTTCGGCGACACGGCCTCGGTGGGCTTGAAGACTTGATAGAAGCGCTCGCCCATGGCGACTCGATTGTTGTGAATCTTCACGGCCCCGATCGACAGGATCTCGTCGTGAGACGGGTCGAGACCGGTCATCTCACAGTCGAGCGCTGTAAAAGTCATGGTCCGAATGGGCTCCGTCCAGTCGCCGGAGCCGATGGCCTTGCGGTGCGCATAGCGGACCTCGGAAGCCGCACCGCGAGCCTTGCGCCGCAGCAATCGAAACAACCGCTCGACCGTTGCCCTGCGGCCCATGGAGCGCCTCACATCGCGGGTAGGAACTTCTTGCGCGCGCTCATTTGCACGCGCCCGATGAGGCCAAACGAATCCTCGAGGAACCGCTGTTCCAAGGTGGAGATCTCGCTCGTGCTGATCAGGTTGTCCGCCGGCCGGCCGGCCTCGCCGAGCGCCGCCACCTGCCGGGCAAGCCGGAGCTGCATCAGGAACGAGTAGGCGTGCTTAAGATCGAGACAGGTCCTCGAGTCGAGGTCACCCCGCTGCGAGAGCTCCTGCAGTCGCTCCAGGGTGTTTGTGGCACGGATGCCGTGCCACAATCCGTGAAGGCGGGTGAGCTCGCACAATCGGGCGATGGGATGCTTGATGTCGAACACGCCCTCGCGCGTCCCCCGCGTCTCCACGGCGAGCCGCCCGAAGAGATTGACGGGCAGCTCCTTTTCAACAACCGCCTGCGCGAGGAGGTGGAAGAACATTCCGGGCCTCTTCGCGAGGAGGTCACCGACGTGCTCACGCAGCGCAGCTGGAAGGCTGGGGTCCCCGTGTATCTCCCTGAAGTCGAAGAAGATACTCGAGTTGAGCACGGCTTCCGGTTCCGGGACCTGCACCCACTTGGTGAAGTACTCTTTCCAGGCGGACAGGGGTTGGCACCACTGCGGGTTCAATGCCATCACGTCGCCGTCGCAGTACTCGATGCCGACCTCGTTGAGCCAAGTGCAGACGCGCTCGCCGAGCCGCGAAAAATAGTCGGCCGCTTCCTGCTCCCGCCCAGGCGCGTCCGCGTAGACGAGCGCGTTGTCTTGATCGGTCACGAGCGTCTGCTCCCGACGGCCTTCGCTACCCAAGGTGAGGAAGGCGAAAGGCACCGGCGGGGAGCCCATTTCGGCCACGCCCATGTCGAGCACGCGCCGGAGAGTGGTGTCTGATGCTGCGCTCACGAGCCAAGTGAGGCTGTCGACGCGGGCCCCCTCGAGCATGAGCGCGCGTACGAGCTTCGGCAGACGGGCGCGCTTTTCAGCCAGGTCTTTCCGGAGCCTGGTGTCCGCGAGATCCCGAAGGTAGTCGAGCGGGGAATTCCCGTGCGCCATGAGGAGGTCGTCGTCCTCGAGTAGCCCGATCACCTCGCCGCCCTGCCCAATGATAGGGAGCGAGTGGGCCCCGGAGCGCAACATTGCCTCCATGGCCTCGGCGAGGTGCATGTCCGCCCGCGCCGGTTCGCCCGCAACGGCCATGACCTCGGTCACGGGCCTTGTCGGGTCGCGCCCCGTGGCGAGGGCTCGTTCGAGAAGATCTCGATCGCTCACGGTTCCCACCAGCGCGCCCCGGGCGTCCCGAACGAGAAGCGTGTGCCGCCGCTGCGCAAACATGCGGTGCGCGGCTTCCTGGATCGAGTCATCGGTCGAACACCAGGTGACATCGCGGTCGCAGATCTCGCCGACCCTGCGGCTGAATCCAACGGAGTCGGAGTCCGGCGAAGCGCTGAGCCACTTCTGCCTCAGCGTCACGCCGACGCGCTCGAGCATGCGCGGGCCAAGACTCTCGGCGAAAAAATCATGAAACTCTCGATGGCGGGCGCACGCCTCCAGAAAAAGCGAGCTGGGCACAGCATACAGGAAGGTATCTGCGGTCGCGCGGACGGTAAAGAGCGCGATCCCTGCGTTCGTCAGGATGCAAGCGCCTCCGTACGTCTGGCCGACGCCAAGCAGCCGCGGCTGGCCCCCGCCCCCCGCGGCCTCGTCCACCAGCTCGAGCGACCCTTTCATCACCACATAGACGTCCTTCACGACAGACTGGCCCTGGGCGAAAAGCGTGGTGCCGCGTGGGTGATACTCGATGCCCAAGGCCTCGCTGATGCGCTCGAGTTCGGCGTCCGGCAGGAAATCGAGCGGCGTGACCGAGCGCAAGAACTGGAACGCTGGGCTTCCCGTCACGAAATGGAGCAGACGGTCAAGCATCGAGACTCGACGATTATCCTAGCCAGAAGCGCATGGCGACAACAATCCGTTGATTTGCCTCGAGGGGTCGGCCAGAATCGCGATCCTTGCGGGCCCGGGAGCGCCCTTGACCCTAAAGCGTAAGCTGCAACTGGCCGTCTCGGTCACCGTGCTGGCAACCTCGGCCGTGATCGTGCGGTACGCGGTGGCCAGCATTCGTTCGGAGGCGGCGGCCGACGTCGTGCGAATCCGGGCCGAGAAGACGGCCCAAGTGAAGCAGGACCTCACCGACAAGGTGAACACCGTCTACGCTCTCGTGGACGCGCACTACCGCGAGGCCGCCGACGAGCGGTACCTAGAGCAGAAGTACGGGCGCAAGCTCACCGCCATCTTGGACGTCGCCGGGGCAACGCTTCGCGCCCAGATCGAGCGAGCTCGCCACGGTGAGGTGGGGCTCGCGCGTGCGCAACAGGAAGCGCTGACGACACTCCGTGCCATGCGGTTTGACGGCGGCAAGGGTTACCTGTGGATCAACACCGTGGACCGGCCGTTTCCGAAGATGGTGATGCACCCCATCGTGCCCAAGCTCGAGGGGAAGGTCCTAGACTCTGCCGAGTACGATTGTGCGGGCGACAGCAACCGGAACCTCTTCCAGGTCGCGGTGGAGCTGACGGCGGCTCGCGGCGATGGGTTCATCCGCTACAGCTGGCCGGAGCCGGACGGGAAGGTCTTGCTGCCCAGGATGGCCAAGTTCTCGTACGTTCGGCTGTTCCGCGAATGGGGCTGGGTGGTCGGAACAGGCATCTACATCGACGAGGCGCTCCAGGAGAAGCTCGCCGATTTGACCTCCGACATCCGCAAGATTCGGTACGGTTCAGAGTACTTCTGGATCAATACCAGCGAGTCGCCCGTCCCCCGCATGGTGATGCACCCCATCCGGCCCGAGCTCGATGGCACGGTCCTGGACGCACCAGAGTTCACGCTCACCGTGAACGGCCGCAGGCAGAATCTGTTCGCGGCATTTCGAGACATCGCGAGCGACGGAGGCGAGGGGTTTGCCGAGTACATCTGGCCGAAGCCGACTGCGGGGGGAACTCCCGGGCCTCTGGCGGCGAAAATCTCCTTCGTGAGGTTGTACAAACCGCTCGGGTGGGTTATAGGCACCGGGAGGTACGTCGACGACATCGAGGCCGCCATCACCGACAAGGCGAATGCCGCAGAGAAGCAGGTGGCCTCCCTCGTCCGGCGCATCCTGCTCGCCTCACTCGCCGTCGCCGTGCTGGCCGTCGCCGGCGTGAGCTATCTCACCGCGTCGCTGACCCGGCCGCTCGCCAAGCTGGTCGGTCTTACTCGCGACATCGCCGAGGACGAGAAGCACCTGTCTCGCCGTATCGGCCTGCGCTCGAACGACGAGATCGGGCAGCTCGCCATTGAGTTCGATCACATGGCCGAGCGGGTAGAGGTGAGCTTTCGGCGCGTCCGCGAGCAGCGGGAGCTTTTGCAAAGCGTGCTGTCGAACGTCCCGCACAGTATCTACTGGAAGGATCGCCGCTCGGTGTACCTCGGGTGCAACGATCGCTTCGCGCAGCGTTTTGGACTTCCTTCGGCAGAGGCGATCGGCGGCAAGACCGACGCCGAGCTAGGCTGGAGCGCGGGGCAGCGCGAGCTGCTTGAGCAGCGAGACCGCACCGTCCTCGACTCGGGAGAGCCCTTGCTCGACCAGCGGGAGGCCGTCAGGGATGCCTCCGGGCGCGAGCTCCACTGCCTCGCCAGCCGGGTGCCCCTGCGTGACCCCGCGGGAAACGTCATCGGTGTGCTGGGCGTATTCGTCGTCCTACCGGAGTCGGCGTCCGGCTGAGGGGCCGATCGTCGACGTGCGAGCAGACATGGGCGAGTCTCATGTCGTGGTGGCTCGGCCCTCCGCGGCCTGCCTCTTCGCCGCCCGCTGCGGGCGGCAGGAGCGGTTCCAGTGGTTCAGGTTGGCGGATCGATTTCCGTTGCCACGTGGACGGGCGGGACCGATGCGTTCCGCGCTCCACTCGCGCATGGGCTGCCACACCTGGCTCCCTGCGTGACATTTGCAGGGTGCGGAATGCACCGTTCAAAGGTCCTCCGGATCCCATTGGACGCGCTCGCTGCAGAGTCGAACCACGTCTCGCAAGCCGTCCGGGCCTACGGAACTGAATTGTTCCGGCGTCCACTTCTTCTGGACTTCCTTCGCGATGCAGGCGCAGATGAGCAAGTCTTCGCCGGTCGCGGCGCATCCAAGGCCGAACTCGATCCCCCAGGAGTCGGGCCACCGGGGGAGGCTTCCGGGTTTGTTCTCTGGAGCGGGAGGTGTTGGGAAAGGCGCCACCGAATGCGCAGTAGCGCAGGCGATGGCGAGAAGACCCGTAATACCGGCGACGAAGGTCGCTGTATTGCGTATCGCTCTCGGCAACAGGGTCTCCATGGTGTCTCGGGTCGCTCTATCTAGTGCCTCCGGCAGCGGCTCGCACCATCTCCGCGCGTCCGGCCGTCTGACCCCTGGGTGCCGAGAAGCCGAACACCAGCCGAGGCGGCTCGGTTGCTTGCACTAGACCCGCGAACCCAAAAGCCGCGCGACATGGACATAGGTTCCGTGGCGGCGAGCGTGATGGACCTGGCAATCGACGGACCTGGGTCACGGGATCGGATCTCGCGGGAGCGGATCCGGCGGGCCGACTCCCACGCACGTGGAGGATGGCTGCGGCAAACGACGCGGGCTCGGGATGACCCCTCCATTCACGGCTGCTCGAACCTCGCTCCAGCGCGATGGCGCGGCTTCGGCTTGTCGGTGGGAGTGAGTTCGGCGGTCAGTTTTCGGATGAAGGCTGTTGCCACGGTGGCCGGGCCCGGCTTTGCCCGGGCGAGGGTCGTTGCCACGGCGAGGTGCACAGTGCCGGCCCTTGTGTGATTGAGCCGACGCCCCTGTTCCGTGAGCGTCAGCCTGATCCTTCGCCCATCACGCGGATGCTTCGATCGGCGTAGCATGCCGAGTCCCTCCAATGCGGCGGCGAGACGGGTCACCGTGCCCGCATGTAGGCGGAGGCGGCGCGCCGCGTCCCCGGGAGAACAATTCGGAGCCATCCCCACGACTCGGATCAACAGGCGCTGCGGGCCGGTGACCCCATAGACGCGCTTCATCCACTTGGAGCGAGCCTCGAGGGCATGGGACAATGCCCACAGGCCCTCCATCACTCCGATCGGGTCGGGCCGCTTGCGCCTCGTGGGAAGAAGCCGCTTATCGAACGCTACGCTGGGTGCCACGGGGTTCTCCCCCTGCCCTGTTCGGGCTGGCGGGGAGCTAGGAGTGCCCGGTGAGTCCGGGGGCTGTCGGGCCTGGGCGGTCGTCTGGCGGCCGGGGAATGGGAAGCTTCACGCTGGGCTCGCGCCGGGGCGGCGCCTCAGGGGTGGGAACTGCAACCTCCCGCAAGAGGGTTGGTTCTCGGGTTCGCCGGGCAGAGATGCTCCGGACTCGAACCACGGCGTTGTAGTCCGGGATGCCAGACTGCTTGCCGCGGTGGGCGGCGTCGCCGAGGATCAGGACCTGGGCCTCCGGCCAGTGGACCTGAAGGTTCCCCGGTTTCATCGGTGCCAGGTGAACGTGCCCGTTTAGCGATCCTTGTTCGCTCTCGAGAACGACGGCGTCTCCTTCGGCGAGCTCTAGCCGTTCCGCGTCTTCGCGGCTCATGAGGACCGCGTCGCGGGCCGCGCCCGTCAGGGCGTCCTCCGCTTCCTGGACCATGCTGTTAAACTGTTTGCCCCGGCGCGTGGAGACCACGAAGGTACCGGGGGGCCGCTCCCGGATGACAAGCGGCACCGGGTTGAAGTGCGCCTTGCCGTCGGGCGTGCTGAAATTCCACCCCGCGCAAAGCATGGAGCCTCCGTACTGGAACTGATCCCCGGCCTTTTCGAGTCGTTGGATCCCATCGTAGTAGGGGATAGTCGCCGCGATGTCCGCGCGGATGGCGGGAGTACCGTCGAAGTGGAGCTTCGGCGCCAGGTCCGGCCGCACGTGCTCAGCGAGATCCATGAAGACCTGCCACTCGTCCCTCGCCAGTGGGACTCGAGGCCCTGGGATCTCCGGGCTGAAGATGACGCGGCGCTCCGTCGAGGTCTCCGTGACCCCTCCCCTAGTCTCGTACCGGGTGGTGGCGGGGAGGAGCAGCACGGTGTCTGCCGGCTCTACGAGCATCTGGCTCGAGAGGATGATGTCCATGTGGACCCGCAGCGGGACCGTCTGGATGGCGTTCCGAACGCGCTTGGGATCCGGGAGTACCTCGAGGAAGTTTCCCCCCACCGTGAAGAGCACGTCCAGGCGGCCATCGTAGGCGGCATCGATCATCTCTGGCGCGGTGAGGCCACGGGTGGCTGGCACCTCGAAACCCCAGATCTTGGAGAGCTTGCGGGCGTTCTCGGCGTTGATGGGGGAGCCGCCCGGCAAAACGGTGGCGTAGGCACCCATCTCGGCGCCGCCCTGAACCCCGGAGTGGCCGCGAACGGGCATGAGCCCGCAGCCTTCGCGTCCCACGAAACCCTTGCTGAGTCCGAGGTTGACGACGGCTCGGACGTTGTCCTCGCCGAAGGTGTGCTGGGTGACTCCCATGCTCCAGACCAGCACGGCGCGCTTGGCCCGTCCGAGCATCTCGCCGAGAGCGGCCATCTCCTCCCTAGTTGTGCCCGAAGCGCGCTCCAGATCGCTCCAGCTCTGCAGGGACAGCGACCTCTCCAGTTCGTCGAAACCGACCGTGTAGTGATCGATAAAAGCCCGATCCACCAGGCGGCGCTCGATCATGTGTTTCAGCGCACCGTTCAAGAACGCGACGTCGCCGCCCGTGTCGATGAGGAAGAAGCGATCCGTCACCTTCGTCCCGAAGAGAGCCGACTCGACGATGGAAGGAACCCAGTAGCGCTCCATACCGGGCTCGCGATAGGTGTTCACGACCGCCACCTTCGTCCCCGCCCTGCGAGCATAGTGGAGGTACTTCATGGCCACGGGCTGGTTGTTCGCCACGTTCGAGCCCACGAAGACGATCAGGTCGGTCCTCAGCCAGTCTTCGTAGGAGCAGGTGGTGGCAGCGGCACCTACGGTTTCCTTGAGGCCGAAGGTGCTGGGGGAGTGGCAGACCCTGGCCGCGCTGTCGATCGAGTTCGTCCCCAGGGCGCGGACGGCCTTCTGCATCACGTAGTACTCCTCGTTCGCGAGACCACGGCTGGTGAGGTAGAAGGCGAGCCGGTCCGGCGAGGAGGCCCGGATCCGCTCCGCCACGAGCTCCACGGCGTCGGCCCACGGGATCCGCTTGAAGCCGCGGTCCCCCTTCCGACGCACAAGCGGAACGGGGAGGCGCCCTAGTTCGCGCAGCTCCGCGCTGCTCTGGCCCTCGAGTGCGGAGAGATCCTCTAGCCTTGCGGGATCAAAGGGGCTCATGGTGTTGAGCCGAAGGAGGCGGAGCCGGACGTTGCAGAGGTGGACACCGGGCATGGTCCAGTCGTGCATGCCGGTCGTGCCTAGCGAGCAGCCATCGCAACAGCCCTTCTTCAAGATCCGCCACGCATATCCGAGCTGGTCGCGGTTCTCCCGATAGGCCCTCCAGATCTCGCCGTAGTTGTTGGGATGCTGCTCGCCGATGCCAAACGGCTTCCAGCTCGCCCAGATCGAGGGGCGCCAACGCTTCGCGACGTGTGCCATGACGACTTCTCCTTCTCAGATCACCGGTGCGCCGGACGGTGGAAGAACGGCCAGTGGGGATGTTCCTGGGAAGCGGAACCCGGCTTGCGCGTGATGATCGGCAGGATGGTGGCAACGATCAGCATCACCGCGACGTAGACCAGCGCTCCGCTGAACGACCCGGTGTGGTCCTTCACGTAGGCGACGAAGATCGGACCGACGACTCCGCCCACCCCCCAGGCGAGGAGGATCCAGCCGTAAACGACGCCCATCGACTTGGTACCGAAGTAGTCGGCCGTGAAGGAGGGCATCGTTCCGAATCCGCCGCCGTAGCAGAGGAGAACGACCGCAAAGAGCGCCGCGACCAGGGCGAGGGCATGGAGGTGCGCCATGGCGAAGAAGATCACGACCTGGAGTCCGTAGATGAGGATGTACGCCCAGTTGCGTCCGATTCGGTCCGAGACCGATCCCCAGAAAAACCTGCCCAATCCGTTGAAGACCGCGATGACCCCGTAAATCCCCAGGACCGTGGCCGGGCCGGCACCGGTCAACTCGCGCATGATGGGGACCGCGTTGGAGATGAAGAGAATGCCGGCCGTGACGTTGAGGAACAACATGAGCCAGAGCGAGTAGAACTGAGGCGTCCGGAACGCCTCGGACGGCGTGTAGTCGCGCCCCGCCCTTGCGGCTGCCGCCTTCGCCCCGGGCCGCGTGTATCCTTCGGGCGGATTCACCACCAGGGAGGCACAAATTCCTCCCAGGATCATGTAGACGATTCCAGAAACCACGAAAACGCTCATGACCGCAGAAATGTCCTCGGGACGCATGGCGTATCGAGAAGCGTCGAGCGCAGAAGATCCGGCTGCGTGCGCCGCCAGGTAGGCGGCGGCCCGACGCGAAGCCTCCGCGAAGGGCCCGACGAGCTTCACGATGTTGCTGTAGAAGAAGGCGCCGAGACCGAAGCCCATCACCACCATTCCGCTTCCTACGCCGCGCATGTCCGGGAACCACTTCGTCACGGTGGCCACCGGGGTGATGTAGCCGAAGCCCAGACCCAACCCTCCGATGAGCCCGTAGGTGAGGTAGATCCACCATGGGCCCAAGCTCGCTGTGCCGAGGCCGGCGAGCAAATTGCCGATACCCCAGAGGACCACACCCGTAACCGCTACCCGGCGCGGCCCGACGCGGTCCTGCCACCGGCCGCCGATGATGGCGCCAACTCCCAGGAAGAAGATGGCCCAAGCGAAGGCCCAGGTCGTCGTCGTGTTGGACCAACCAAAGCTCGCGACGAGCGGCTGTGTGAAGATGCTCCAGGAGTACACGGTGCCCAGGCAGATCATCGAGATCGTGCCCGCGGCTGCTATCAACCAGCGGTTTCGCATGACATCCTCCGTCGGCGCCCGACGGGCGTCGCTCATCCTCCGATGCCCATCATCGGCAAGAGTACGAGGCGAGCTCCTGCCTCGTCCATGTGGTGTCGGTCGCCCTTGCGCTGCAGCGCCTCGCGGACAGCCGCCGCCAGGACCTCGTCCGGTTCCCCAGCGCGTATGAGAGCGCCGAGAGAAACGCGATCGCGGCCTCCGAGACACGCCTGAAATTCGCCAGTGGCCGTGACTCGGGCGCGGTTGCAGCGGTCGCAAAAGTTCTCAGTGAGCGCACCGATGAACCCGATAAGACCTCCGAAGCCTGTGGACGGATCTCGCCCCCGCACGTAATGCGCCGGTCCCCATCCCCGGGTGGGGTCGGGCTCGAGCTGGAGGCCTCGCTCCTGCAGCAGAAGCTTCATCTGGGCCGTCGGAACCGGTTCACCGGCGCCAAAGGGCATGAGTTCGATGAACCTGGGCGTCGCTCCACGCCTCCAAGCAAAGCGGACCAGGTCTGCACCCTCATCGTCGTTGACGCCTCGAATGATCACCGTGTTCGTCTTTAGGGAATCGAAGCCGCGCTCGGCTGCAGCCTCGATGCCGCCGATAACTCGCATCAGGTCGGCGCCCCGGCCACTGATCCGCTGCAGCTTCTCGGAATCTAGGGTATCGAGGGAGACATTGATGGCGGACACTCCGGCGGAGCGCAGCGGCCCCGCGAGCTCGCGCAGGCGTTGGCCGTTCGTGGTCAAGGCAACCTCCACGATCCCTGGAGTCGCCCGCGTACTGCGCGCGATCTCCACGAGATCCCTGCGAAGCGTGGGCTCGCCCCCAGTCAGGCGAACCCGTCGGACTCCCAGGCGAGCGAAGAGGCGGACGAGCCTAGCGATCTCGTGAAGCTCCAAGAAGCCCTTGGAATCCACGTGAGGCCCCGGAGAGCAGTAGCTGCACCGAAATCCGCAACGATCCGTGACGGAGAGCCGCAGGTAGGTGATGAGTCGCCCCTGCCGATCCTGGAGAGAAACGCCATCCCCCGGTGCTTGGAGGCATTCCCGGGCCCGCGCCTCAAGCGGCTGGATCACGGACGGCACGGCGGCTTCCTGCTCTTTCGGCGCTGAGGGCGTGCGACAACTCCCCTGGGCCCGAGGGGCAACTTGAGGACCGTGTTCGCTTGGGAGGATGGCCGCATTCCCTTTTTGCCTCCAGTTTACTGTCACCGCGGCACGAAGTGGCCGCGGGTGACGTCACCATGACTGGGCCAAAGCGAGGCAACGAGGACAACGAAGCCGAACGCAACTTGGTTCACGGCAGCTAGGCTCGCAGCCAAGGCCAGGACGAAGGGGGAAACAATGGCCCAGATACCCAACAAGGTGTTGACCAACCGGCAACGCAAATATGCCATCGCCAGGAAGGCAACGAAGAAGATGGCCATTCCCAAGAGCCCCTGGTTGATGCGTTGCCATGTCGAGGCGGGAAGCAACCACGCGGAGATGAAGAGCCAGCTGCCCACCACTACGTTTACCCAGCGCGCCAGGCTCATATCGTTGCAGCTCCAAGCACCACGTAGGATTGCGTGCCAGCAGCCGACTTCAAGTCACGATTGGGGCGCTGGAGAGAAGACTTCAGTTCGAGTGTCCTTGCATGTGCAAACATAGATTTTTACCGCCCAAGCGTGTCCCTCCGATTGCGAGGAGCGCAAGGGCGACGCAGACGGACCCCTGCGAAAATCGGTGCACTTGGAAAGACAATCTGGCGGGGCGGGCCCTCGCCCACGGGTCGCTTCGGCTTAAAAAAAAAACGAGCACTCCAGTCAGGGCGCGCCCGAGTCCCTTCCAGGCGGCTCCGGCGCCGGAAGGGTCCACCTCCACAAGGGGTAATCGAGGCCGGCGAGGCGATTAATGAGAACGGCCTGGAGCGCGAGGAGGACCACCGCCACCTCGATCACTCCTAGGTACTCGAGCCGGTCGAGGGCCCCGAGCGCGACGATGAGCGTGGTAGCCCCAGCGGGAGGGTGCGGAGCGTCGAGGAGGATCACGAGTGCGCCTGTTGTCGCCAGCGAGAGCGCCGCCGCCATGGCGCGAGGCCAGGTGACCCCGGTCGCCAGAGCGGAGCCGGAGTTTTGCAGGCCGAACAGGAGCAACGACCCGTATCCGCAGACGATCGCGACAGCATGGCCGATCACCGCGCTGCGCGGGCTCGCGTCGACGCCGCGCGGGTTTGAGAAGAACAAGAAGGCAGTGGGTCCGAGCGACGGGAAGACGAAAGGCGTGTGGGATATTACCGCGACAGCTGACAGAAGCCCTATGGTGACGAAGCCGTTAATCAATACGTAACATGCCCAGAAGAAGCGGCCGGAAAAGTGACGCATCGCACCATGCCTCCTGCCGCTCTTCCACGGCGGCATCCAAAGCCAGCCGGCAAGGGTCCGTGGTAAGCAAAGCATCACGGGGTGTCGGTCGACTCCGTTGCGCTGGCCTCTTTCACCGGACTGGAAAGTCCACGAGTGGAAGAGGGGAATTCATGGGCGCGGCATCGAGAGCTTTCGCGGCTCGCCGAGGGCATTTGCCCAAGCGGGACGGACCGCCACCGGCACCGGCCCCAAGTTGGTATTACGGGCGCCTCTCTTGGGACTTGATGGAAAGAGGTTGCATCTGCAAGGTGAGGATCGTCGCGCGTGTTGTAGCAGGCCGCACCCACGCAATCCGAGTCTCCGTGGAGGTTGTATGGCCGGCAAAGAGACCCAGAAGATGACGCGCCGGGAATTCGTAAGGGTCGCAGGGACCGGTGCGCTCGCCGCCAGCCTCGGCCCCGCCCTCGCATCGTTTCCCGCCTACGCTCGAGCCGGCGACAAGACCCTTCGAGTCGCCCAATGGAGCCACTTCGTACCCGGCTACGACAAGTGGTTCGACGGGGTGTTCTGCAAGCAGTGGGGGGACCGCCATGATACGAAGGTGATCGTCGACCACCTCTCCATCAGCGAGGTGAACGCGCGAGCGGCTTCCGAGGCGTCCGCGCGGCACGGGCACGACCTCTTCATGTTCTTGTCGCCGCCGGCAGCCTACGAGAAACAGGTGATCGACCACGCGGAGATCTATCAGGAGGTGGAGAGGAAGCACGGGAAGCCGGTGGAGCTGGGACACAAGTCGACCTACGACCCGAAGACCAAGAGATACTTCGCTTTCTCGGAGTCGTACGTCCCCGATCCGGGCAATTACCGCAAGGACCTGTGGGCGCCCGTGGGCTACCCGAACGGCCCCGCCACATGGGAGGAGCTGTACAGGGGAGCGACGGCCATCCGAAGGAAGTTTGGCAATCCCTGCGGGATCGGCCTCTCCCAAGAGCTCGACACCAACATGGCCATGCGAGCGCTTCTTTGGTCCTTCGGTGCCTCGGTTCAGGATCCGGACGGAGTGGTGGTCATCAACAGCAAGGCGTCTGTCGAGGCTGTGAAGTTCATGCGCTCCCTGTACCAGGACTCCGAGACGGCCGAAGTCTTCACCTGGGACCCCTCTTCCAACAACCGGGCCATCCTTTCCGGGAGAGCGTCCTACGTGGAGAACGCGATCTCGGTGACGCGCCAGGCGGAGAAGGACAACCCGGAGATGTCGAAGCAGATTCAACTCACGCCAGCGTTGAAGGGGCCCTCGAGGCGGCTCGCGTCCGAGCACGTGATGAGCTGCTACGTCATCTGGGATTTCGCCGAGAACAAGGAGGGGGCGAAGCGGTTCCTCGTGGACCTGGTCGACGACTTCGAGAGCGCCTTCAAGGCGAGCGAGTTCTACAACTTCCCTTGCTTTCCACAGACGGTGCCAGACCTCAACGTCCTCCTCTCCGGGGACCCCAAGGCGAACCCGCCGGACAAGTACAAGGTCCTCGCGAGCGCGCTCGAGTGGTCCACGAACGTCGGCTATCCAGGCTACGCCACCGCCGCCATCGACGAGGTGTTCAACACCTTCGTGATCCCCACGATGTTCGCCAAGGCGGCGCGGGGGGATACCTCGGCCGAGGAAGCGGTGAAGGCGGCGGAGATGGAGATCCGGCGCATCTTCGATAGGTGGAAGTAGGCCGGAGCGCAGATGGCCCTCGTCGAGACGAGGCATCTCTCCAAGACATTCAAGAAGGGACAGTTCAGCGCCGTCAACGACGTCAACCTGGCCACGGCCGAGGGGGAGTTCCTCGTCATTCTCGGCCCTTCGGGCTCCGGGAAGACGACGCTTCTCCGCATGATCGCGGGGCTGGAGGAACCCTCGGCAGGCGACGTCCTCATCGGCGGTCGAGTGGTGACCGAATTGGCACCCCGCCAGCGGCGAGTCGCCATGGTGTTCCAGAGCTACGCCTTGTATCCGCACCTGTCCGTGTACCAGAACATCGCCTTCCCGCTCCGGGCTCAGGGTGTGGCGAGGCGAGAGCAGCGCCCGAAGGTCGAGTGGGCTGCAGGGCTGCTCGGGATCGGACAGCTGCTCGAGAGGAAGCCCCGGGAGCTCTCTGGCGGTGAGCGGCAGCGGGTGGCGCTCGCCCGGGCCATCGTGCGAGAGCCGTCCGTGTTTCTGCTCGACGAGCCCCTCTCCAACCTCGACGCCAAGCTAAGAACCGCCGCGCGCGAGGAGCTCTCGAGCTTCCATCGGAGGGTGGGCACCACCACCATCTACGTGACCCACGATCAGGTGGAGGCGATGGCGATGGGAGACCGGGTGGTGGTGTTGGACCAGGGAATGGTCCGTCAGATCGGCAGCCCTCGGGAAGTCTACGACGAGCCGGCCGACACCTTTGTCGCTACCTTCCTCGGGTCGCCGCCCATGAACCTGATCGAGAACGACGGGTTCCTCGTCGGGATCCGCCCGGAGCATCTTCTGCCGGCGGGATTCGTGCCTGCTCCCGCGGTGCGTTTTCGCTTCCGGGTAACCCGAGTCGAGTACCTGGGGGCCGATCGGGTGCTCCACGGCGTTCTCGAGGGATCCCGGTGGAAGGAGACCAAGGTCGCGGCGCGGCTCTCGTCGACGATGCGGGACGATCACCCCGTCGACTCGGTGCACGAGTTCGCGGTGAGCGAGCCGCACCTTCTTTTCTTCGAGCGCGGAACCGGGCGGCGGGCGACCCCGCGGGTGCTCTCGTGGCAGTGAGCGCCCAGGCCCGCCGCACTCGGCTCGGGGTGGCCATGTTCGCCCCGGCAGTCGTCTACATAGCCGCCGTGATAGGCGTGCCTTTGGCGATGGCCTTCCTCTACAGCGTGGGGGACGTGAAGGTAGGGAGCGTCAGCTATCACTTCGTGGGGCTCGAGAACTTCCGCAGCGTGCTCCAGAGTCCGACCTTCCGCCGCGCTCTCCTGAATTCATTCGTCTTCACGGTCGGGTCTCAGCTCCTCGTCATCGCCTGTGCCAACGCGTTGGCCCTGGCCCTCAAGGACCGTTTCCACGGCCGTGGTGCGGTCCGCTTCCTTATCCTCCTGCCCTGGGTAGCCCCGATCTCGCTCGGCGCCATTGCCTGGAAGTGGATCCTCGACTCGCTCTATAGCGTCATCAATTGGGTCTTGGTGGCGGTCCACCTGGCGAGCCCTTTCGATACGCCCATGTGGCTCGGGGAGCCGGCGCTGGCGATGCTCTCGGTGATCCTGGTGCACAGCTGGCGCCTCTTGCCGTTCTCGACGGTGATCCTCCTCGCGGGGCTGAGCGCCATCCCGAAGGACATCCCGGAGGCCGCGGCGGTGGACGGCGCCGGATTCTGGCGCACTCACTTCAGCATCACGCTCCCGATGATGGCTCCCATCACGACCGTCGCGGTGCTTTTCGGGGTCGTCTTCACCTTCACCGACATGACGGTGGTCTACATCCTCACCCGGGGCGGTCCCTACGACACCACCCAGGTGGTCCCTTCGCTCGCTTTCTTCACCGGCGTGCTCGGCTCCGACCTATCCGAGGGAGCCGCCATCTCGCTGTTCCTGGTGCCCATCCTGGTGGCGGTGGCCTGGGTCATGCTGCGGATGGCCCAGCGCGCGGAGATCGCATGACGGAGACCGTCTCCTCTGTCCGACATGGGCGCTGGCCCACGCGCCTCGGGCGCTGGGCAGTGCTGGGGACCTTCGCAGCGCTGCTCGCCTTCCCCTTCTACTGGATGGGGATCACGGCCTTCAAACGCACCGGAGACCTCTACAATCTCAAGAACAACCCCTTTCTCTTCAACGAGCCACCGACGCTCGATCACTTGAGACTGCTTTTCGGCCAGACGCTCTTCGTCCGCTGGTTTTGGAACACCACTTTCGCTGGGACCGTGGTGGTGATGATCACCCTCGTGCTCGCGGTCCCGGCGGCCTACGCGCTGACGCGACTCGCTGGCCGCTGGGGAGAGCGCGTCGGCATCGGAATCTTCCTCACCTACCTCGTTCCGCCCACGCTCCTCTTCATCCCCTTGTCCCGGTTGGTGGCCGCGCTGGGGCTCCAGGACAGCCTTTGGTCCATCATCGTCGTCTACCCGAGTTTCACAGTGCCCTTTTCCATCTGGTTGCTCATGGGTTTCTTCAAATCCATCCCTCGGGAGCTGGAGGACGCAGCCATGGTGGACGGGCTTACGCGCTGGCAGGCGTTCCTGCGGCTCGTCATCCCCATTTCGGTATCGGGAATCCTGACGGTGGTGATCTTCACCTTCACGCTGGTGACGCAGGAGTTCGTCTACGCCCTGACCTTTATCTCCACAGCCGAGCACCAGACGGTCGGGGTCGGCGTCCCCATCTACCTCGTGCGTGGGGACGTTTACTACTGGGGTTCGCTCATGGCAGCGTGCCTCATCGCGAGCCTGCCCATCGCCGCAGTCTACGACCTGTTCCTGGACCGTTTCATCGCAGGGTTCACGATGGGAGCCGTGAAGTAAGAGGCCAAAGGCCACCGTGCCATACGTGGTCGCCGAGCCGTGCATTAACTGCAGGTACACAGATTGCGTGGAGGTGTGCCCGGTCGATTGCTTTCACGAGGGGCCGAACTTCCTCGTCATCGATCCCGAGGTGTGCATCGATTGCGGGGCGTGCGAGCCGGCCTGCCCCGTCAGGGCGATCTTCTCCGATGGTGCTTTGCCGGATCCGTGGAAGGGGTATGTCGAGCTGAACGCCGACCTCTGCAAGCGGTGGCCCGCGATCTTGGACGAGAAGGATCCCTTACCGAACGCGGAGCGATGGAAATACCTCGCGGGGAAGGGGAGTGAGCTCGACCGGACCCGATTATGAGGTTCCGGGTGCCCGCTGCCGCTCTCGGCACGGAGGCGGAAACATCTCCCTTCCGCTTCACTGGCTCGGAGGGATGGTCGGCGGGTGGCGGAGGCCGCCCCCATTGGAGGACCCGCCCGGATGTTCCACCATGGCAATGGCAAGAGAGGATCGAGGGGGACCCTGATGACGGTGAAGCGCGACAGCGCAAGAGTCATCGAGATCATGCAGGACCTGTGGGCATTAGCCCACGCGCTCGAGGCGCGATCCAAATGGATGAAGCGGGTCTACGGAGTCTCCGGGCCGCAGCTGCTGCTGATCCGGCTGCTGGGCGTCAATCCGGGGTGCTCTCCAAGTGAAGCGGCGCGGTACCTCAGCCTGCACGCGGGCACCGTGACCCACCTCGTGGCGGGACTGGAGGCTCTCCGCATGGTGCGCCGAGCGACCGATAGCCGTGACGGACGAAGGGTACAGCTCCTGCTGACGAGCCGCGGACGCCGGCTGACTCGGCTGAGAGCCGGCACCGTCCACGAAGCCGTGGGGAGGACCCTCGCGCGAGTGAAGCCAGCCGAGGCGACCACTGCGACAGGGTTCATCCGGAAGCTGGCGGCCGAGCTCACGCCCGAGTGATGGCTTCCGGCCCAATGGCGGGGGATGTCCGGTGCCCAAGGCGTGCCACCTCCTGACCCTCGGGGCGGGCTGGCCGGCGGCCGCGCCGGTTTCCCGGCTTCGGGGATCGTCCGAAACCCTCGCGGCATGCAACTTTGCGAGCCCGGCGTCTGCCCGGGTGGAGCAGGCGCCCCTGGAAAAGATGGAGAGAGCATCCTCTGCCAAAGGAAGGAGGAGACATGGCCAGCCGTGAGCAGTACGCGCCAGGTGCCGCTTCTGGCGCTGAGATTCGAAAAGAGGGAGAGAAGTGGAGACTCGTTCTCGTCCGTGACCTGCCCCACCCTCCTGCAAGCGTCTGGAAGGCGCTCACGGACCCGGAGCAACTACGCGAATGGGCTCCCTTCGATTCTGACCGGAACCTCGGGGCCGTAGGAGCCGCAAAGCTCTCGACGGTAGGAGCTCCGACGCCGCACGTATCCGAGACCCAGGTGAAGCGGGCGGAGGCACCGAGGGCCCTCGAATACAGCTGGGGCGGAGGCGACATCCTCTGGGAACTGCAGCCGCTGGCGGGCGGCGGCACTCGGCTCACCCTCTGGCACAACATCGACCGGCGATTCATATCGATGGGTGCTGCTGGCTGGCACATCTGCTTCGACGTGCTGGCGAGGTTTCTCGCCGGTCAGCCCATCGGACGAATCGTCGGCCCCGAGGTCATGAAGTTCGGCGGCTGGCAGCGATTGAACGCCGAGTACGCAAAGCAGTTCGGCGTTGAGCCCGGCGGTTGGTCGCTTGTCCCCCCGAAGCCTTGAGGGAAGGAGGGGTCCCGCTCTGCAGCCGGGGCCGACCCCGGCCAGGGGTGCGAACCGAGCCTCCCTTCTCGGGCGATCGCTTCGATGGGCCGGAGTCTGTGCTCGAGAAGATGGGCCGCCGAAACAGGTCGACGGCCATCACGACGTGGGCTCCGCAACTGAGGTGAGGGTCGCCCCACGGTGACTCGAACCCGGTGCGTCGCGAAACCTGGCCGGAGCTTCCGAGCAGCACCGCGGTACGGCGTCGCCGATCGCCGGTCGAGTACCAAACCTGCCGGAAGGACGGAAACGCATGTCAGCCAGACGGCTGGCCGGTATGGTTGCGCGACGGGCCCGGCAGGTCCCTCTCGACTCCCTGCCTCGTCCTGGCGCGTTCCGCCGAAGGCACCCCTACCCAACTCGGCCCGTTTCGGGTCCCTGATGGGCCGTAAACGCAATCCCAGATCAGATCAGAAACCGTTACGCGTCTCCTCCAGGTGATGAGCCACGGGCCCTTTCGTGAGCGGCGAGCGCCCGCCCTGCTCCCTATTTAATTCGACAGAGCTCCGGTGGTCGTCGAGAAACGTCGGGGCGTGGCAATGGCTCAAAACGTCGCGCAAAAGCTGATCGCGTCCCATCTCCTCGAGGGGGAGATGACCGTGGGACGGGAGATCGGGTTGCGGATCGACCAGACCCTCACCCAGGACGCGACGGGCACGCTCGTGATGCTCGAGCTCGAGGCGATGGACATCGGCCGCGTTCGCACCGAGCTTTCGGTCCAATACGTCGACCACAATCTCGTTCAAGAGGACTTCAAGAACGCCGACGACCACCTCTTCCTTCGAAGCGCCTGTCGCCGATTTGGCATCTGGTATAGCCGCCCCGGCAATGGCGTCAGTCACCCGGTGCACCAGGAGCGCTTCGGGAAGCCCGGCAAGTCCCTTCTCGGATCCGACAGTCACACGCCTGCCGCGGGCGCCATCGGGATGCTCGGGATCGGAGCCGGCGGCCTCGAAGTGGCCTTGGCCATGGCGGGACTGCCCTTCTTCACGCAGATGCCGCGCATCTGGGGCATCCGTCTCGTGGGGCGCCTCCCGGACTGGGTCAGCGCCAAGGATGTCATCCTCGAAGTACTGCGCCGCCACGGCGTCGATGGCGGTTTCGGCCGGATTGTCGAGTACCTCGGGCCTGGACTCGCCGGCCTCTCGGCCATGGACCGTCACGTGATCGCGAACATGGGAGCGGAGCTCGGTGCCACCGCGACCATCTTCCCTTCCGACCGGGAAGTTCGCCGCTTCCTGCGCTCCCAGGGCCGCGAGCAAGATTGGACGGAGATCCTGGCGGATCCCGGAGCCGGGTACGACGTCGAAGAGGAGCTCGACCTCTCCACCCTAGAGCCACTCATCGCCATGCCCTCCAGCCCGGGAAATGTCCGACCGGTCCGGGAGGTGGCTGGGCAGGAGATCTACCAGGCATACGTGGGGTCTTCGGCTAACCCGGGGTACCGGGACTTCGCCGTGGTGGCCCGGATTCTCGAGGGGCGGCGAACTCACGACCGAGTATCCCTCGACATCAACCCGACGTCGCGGCAGGTCCTCGATGGCCTCATCCGCGATGGACACCTTGCCGCATTGATTCGAGCAGGCGCGCGCATCCATCAGGCGGGTTGCAACGGGTGCATCGGCATGGGCCAGGCACCCGCCACTGACAAGCTCAGCCTCCGCACCGTGCCGCGCAACTTTCCGGGACGGTCCGGCACGAAAGAGGACAAGGTCTGCCTGGTAAGCCCGGAGACAGCGGCCGCTTCCGCGCTCAGGGGAAGGATCACGGACCCACGCACCCTCGATGTACCGTGCCCGGTCGTGCGCGAACCAGAGAACCCTGCCGTCGACGAGGGCCTTTTCTCGGCTCCGCTGGAGCCGGCGACCGCCCTTCAGGTCGCCCTGGAGAAAGGCCCCAACATCGCGAGCCTGCCGCGATTCGAAGCGTTCCCCGACAAACTGCTCGTTCCCGTGCTCATCAAGGTCCCGGACGACATCTCCACCGACACGATCATGCCCGCAGGCGCGCGCGCCCTTCCGTACCGCAGCAACATCCCGAAGATCAGCGACTTCTGCTTCGAGCGAGTCGATGCCACGTATCCGCGCCGAGCCAAGGAGACCCGGGATCGCGGCGGCCACGCAATCGTCGCAGGTCACAACTACGGTCAGGGGTCTAGTCGGGAGCACGCCGCGCTTGCGCCCCGGTACCTGGGCCTTCGCCTCGTCCTGGCCAAGACCTTTGCCCGCATTCACTGGCAGAACCTGGTAAACTTTGGTGTGCTCCCGATCACGTTCGAGTCCCCCTCCGACTTCGAGCGCGTTCGGCCTGGCGACGCGTTGCGGTTCGACGATGCGCACCGCCAGATCCGCTCCGGACCCAAGCTGAAACTTCAGCTTGAAGGCGAGAACGGCGTGAGCTCCGCGCTGGAGGTGCGCCACGATCTCTCCCGCCGTCAGGTGGAAGTGCTCATGGCGGGTGGGCTCATTAACTGGGTCCGGGCGCAGGCCTCTCAGCTCTTCCCCGGAGGGGCGCCGCCGTCACGGTCGTGACCGATATCGGCCGGGCGCCGCTCACGCGAGGGGCCTGCCGCCGGAGGATACGGAGTTGGCTCGCTGGCCCCAAGGCTGGGCTATGAATCGTTCGGCGTCGGCACGCGAACGACGTGGGGCACGCGAGGGCGCCTCGGAGTAGGTGGATTTCGCTCGCCCCGGTGAGCGACGCGGGGCACCTATCGGAGGCGAGGCGGCAGCGATGTCCGGCGCGAGGTTGCCGCTCTGCCAGGCCCTGCCGAGGGGCACGTAGAGAAACCCGGTCCACACCTCGGGGGGGGGGACGGATAGGGGAAATACTCCCGGTGCCGATCCGGAGAAAGGTCCAGAGCGGCCGAAGGCCAGGCCAACCGGTGTCGGCCCGGCTCGCCAAAGCGAGGTCTGGGCCGACGCCGCGCGGGGCGTCTCGGCCCCGGGTGGGCCCGACAAGTACGGCTTTCTGCCCAACAGGGGCGGTACCGCAGCGCCAAACCCAACCTTAAGGACGCGGCGGAGAGGAAGGTGATGGCCGTGCGGTCTCGCCGATGGGCAGCAGTCGCCGCTTGCGTCGCGTGCTCCTGCGGTTCCGTGGTTGCGCTCTCGGTGAAGGACGAGAGCCGTCTGAAATCAAGCAGTGACATCCCGGTGGTCTATGTAAAGTCCACAGCACCTTGGGTGTACTGTCCGGGCGACCTCGGCCGGGCGACGTGGATGGAACAGGGGGCGGTGGAAGAGTTCTGGATGCCGCCCGGCCCGGTAGCGAGCGCTTGGCGGCAAGCGGCGTTCGCCCCGGCGTCATACGGCGGACCAGGAACATTCGTCCGGGTCGGGGACTTCTGGGAGGACTACGAGGAGCAGGAGACGAAGCCGCTCCGGATACCTCCCGAGGATCCCGCGCGCGCGACGGCACGCCGTTTTCTTGCCATCGCCAGCGCGGAACAGAATCCCATTCCCTTCCGAACGGAGGCTGCCCCAGTCCCGGAGGCATACCCAGCGGTGCTGACGAAGCTCTACGGCCCCGGACCGATCCTCGTGTTCCAGACCTCGGAATGGGTGCTTGTGGGATGCTTCTCGACCTACTCGCCGTGGTTCAGCGTGCAAGGGCAGCTCGTCGACACGACGGAAGGGAGGGTGCTCTGGCGCGCCTCGTGCGGCGGCGAATTCCCCACTACGTTCGATTGGCACGCGAGCGACCTGGCGGCGCACGGGGGAGCCAGGTACGCCAGAATAATCGACGAGCGGGCGGCGCAGTGTTCTCGGGATCTCTTCGCCAGCCTCGCGCTCGCTCGAGGCGACCGGGCAGGCGCCAGCGACGGTGAGCCTTGACTCCAGGCCCGTTCTACGAAAGGCAAGGGTAGCGAGATGCCTTTCGAGGTGAGGGGAACGTGACTGCTCGAACCCCCAAGGGCCGACGGTTGCGTTGCCGTGCCCGTGAGGCGGGCCACCGGTGAGGTTGTCCGCTAGCGGACGCCGCCCGCCCGCGATGGCGCGGGTGGTGCGGTGCTCTTGTCCTAAAACTTCACCGAGTCGAGGCTTGCGGCTCGGGCCAGAGCGCGGTCAAGAGGAGGGCGATGATGACGCCGATGGAGACCTCTATGAACCTGTGCGCCGCGACGACCCAGGCGAGGTTTTGACGCGGGATGAGCATGATGATCGCGAGCGTGACTCCGGCGAACCGATACTCGACGCGGTCGAAGCGGAGCAGATGGCAGAGCATGCCCGTCGCCAGTATCGCTGCGGCGAAGACGAGCGCTCCCGGAGGGAAGAAGCTCCCTACCGCGCCGCCGACGAGAGCGCCCAGCACCGTGCCTACGAGTCGCCTCCACGATACTGCCCAGGATGCCACCAGGGACGATTGCATCACGATGAGCGTGGTAACGGTGGCCCAGTAGGGTTCTGGCAGGCGCACCGCTCGTGCTACCAAGAGCGAGGCCAGGGCAGCCACTGTTGTTCGGCCAACGTGCAGGGTGGACGTGGGTTCGTTGTCCACGGTCGTCCTCACTTCCGGGGTCGGTCGTATGCAGCGGAACCGAGCCGGCGATCTATCGGATGGTCGTGGTCTGGACGCTCGGCCATCCTGGAACGAGGGAAAGCACGGCGACCTCCAGCTCCGGGCAGAAAGGGCTCTTCCCAGCGGACGAATCCCCCGCTGCGCGAAGGCGCGTCACGCAGGGCCGCTGGCGCGAGCAGCGAGTTCGTTGATGTCCGCCGTTTCGAGCACGGCCCTCGGGGCTCCTTGCCGGGCGACCTCGAGCATCGCTTTGCCGACTTCCTCCGTGGTGGTGACGGTGCGAGGGAAGCCTGCCCTCAGGAGGGGGTAGAAGGGGCCCATCGCGGCGTAGGCGGCTCGGTACCACCTGGTTCGGGACTTTACTCCATGGAGCGGCTGGATGTATCCGGGCCGGAACATGTGCGCTGCCTTGAAGGGCAGCCGGAGAAGGGCGTTCTCGGTTTCGCCCTTAACTCGGGCCCACATCGATCGGCCCCTCTCCGTGGAGTCGGTGCCGGCCCCGGAGACGTAGATGAAGGTCATCCCGGGGTTGAGCTGAACGAGCGTCTGGCCGACGGAGAGCGTGAGGTCCCGAGTGACGCGGCGATAGTCCGCCGCCCCCATGCCCGCGGCGGAGACGCCGAGACAAAAGAAACACGCGTCGAACCCCGTGAGGTCTCCGCGGTTTCGACCCAGGTCGAAGAGGTTGTCGGTCACGAGCTCACGGAGCTTGTCGTGGCGCTGGCCAGTGGCGGCACGGCCCACGGCCAAGGCGAGCTCCACGTCGGAGGCGAGCAGGCATTCCCGCAAGACGCCCTGCCCGACCATGCCGGTGGCACCGAAAACGACGATCCGCATCGCGCTCTCCCCGTGAGCCCCCGTGCTCGCCGCCGTGTCGTCGAGCATCACCGCCGCCTAAGCCGGAAGACGGGAGCAATCGCAGCGGGCGCCGGCCTTGCCCATCTCATCGCGGCAGGCTGGTGGCAAGTCCCCCTCGCCACCCGAGCGGAATCAAGCGTGGCAGGACGATCCATCGGAAGCCAAGTGGCGACGGATGATAGCGGCGGTCTCGTCGGGACGCTCGTTGGCGAAGACGTGCGTACCCCCCGCGACCGTCACGAACTGCGCGCCGGGTATGCGCCGGGCCAGGAAGCGCCCGACGGAAGGAGGGCTCGTGGGATCGGCGTCGCCCGAGAGAAGGAGCGTCGGCGCCTGGATGCCAGTTAGTCGCTCGGTCAGGTCGGTCCGATCCGCGATGAACCAGGGTGGTACGTCGGGCAGCAGCGCCTGGTAGTCGGACCGCCAGTCGGCCCCGCCGAAGCGGGCCAAGTCCAGGCCGCCCGAGGTTGCGACGAGGACGAGACGCGACACCCGGCTTGGAAGTTCCAGCGCCAGACGCATGGCGAGAACCCCTCCCATCGACTGGGCGACGACGTGACTTCGCCCGGCGGGGAGCCGACGGACAAGCCAGCCGAGCAAGTCATCGAGAGAGTTCACCTCCGGGTCGGCGGGAACGCCGGAAAAGCCCGGGAAGCCGACGACGTGGACCGACCCCAGGTCGCAAAGCCGAGCAGCCACCGGCTGCCAGAACGACGGGCTTCCGCGCGCGCCGGGAAGAAAAACGAGAGGTTCCACTTCGAAAGCGTACCGCCCGGGTGCGGAGACCGTCCAGCGGCCAGGCGGTCTCCCGGCGGGTGGCGCGGGCACCGCAGCTTTGGCGCCGAAGCACCGGCCCCGTCGTCCCCGGCAAAGAGATCGAGAGGCTCGCCGGCGCCGCACTCCCGAGGCAAGCGCGCCCGCGGCGGATCTCGGCGCCCCCACCCGCGCCCGCGGCTCCTCACGGAGCTGCGATGGACTGCGCGACGCTCTGCAGGTCCATGGGCAGAACTCGAACCAGCCCACCGCGCGGGCTGTCGATGTCCGCGATGAGGAAGAGCGTCACGGATAGAGTGATGGGCAGCACCAGGAATTGAGCGAGATTCTTAGTATGGGCACCATAGCCGATGAGCAGGTTGCAGAAAATTGCGATGGACACAAGCAGCGCCCAGGCCCCGATGGGAATGGTATTCCACCAGGCGGCTTGCGTGTAGCCCTGCGAGTTCAGCACGTCGTTCATCCCGCTCACGACCAGGGCCGCCACGGGCGTCGTTTGCACCGAAGCGCATCTCACGGCCGTCGACCACAGGTCCGCTTGCAGTCGAGCCGTTTGCCGGTCGATCTGCCGAAGCTTCTCGGCATCGCGAGAGGTGTAGAACAGAATTCGCTGATCGAGATAGCTCCGGAGCAACTCGCGCACCCGTGCTGCGTCTGCTGCCGGGAGCAGATCGGCCCGGAGGTACTCGGTGCCGACCGCGTTCGCTTCCTGCTCCTCGTAATTCTTGCGCTGGTCGTAGCGGCCGACGGCCATCGAGAAAGTGAACCCGATGATCAGGCCCAGCAAGGTCAGGGAACCGCCCAGGACGAGTGAGAAATCCTCGTCGTCCATTCTTCGCGCCCCGATGCCCATTTTTCCGCCGAACCACGCCGCAAGCCAGAAGAGCAGCGGGAACATGGTCAGGACGAGAAGGCGGTACTCCAGAACGCTCGACATGTGCCCCTCCGAAAAGCGGCGAGTTCTATCCCATGACGCCACCGACGGGCCGAGGCGCCGCCAGGGCCCCCGGGACATACGCGTCAGCGAGGGCGAACGGACCCGGCGGTGGGATTGCGGCGTTTCCGTGGCTCGTGGACGCGAGTCGCGCCCGTCAAAGTCCCTGTTCCCATCGCCGGCCGTGCTTCACCCGTAGGCGCTCCACCGCGGTGGGACTTATGGCGGGTGCCACGAGCTTTTGCATGGCAAAGAGGGCCTGCTGGTACTCATCCGAGCACCCTTCGGCCCGATCGGCCGGAAGGTACCCACCCGTGACCACGGCGCCGAAGAATTGGGGGTCGCTTCCGTAGGCCAAGCACATGATGTTGTAGTAGCGCTGAGCGTTGAGCCCGTGGACGTCCGCGAAGTCGCTCTCCTCCGGCTTTGCCAAACGCGCTTCCTGGGCGTAGTTCCACGCTGCTCCGCGAAGCATGCGCAGCGCGACGTCGTGTCCGAGGCGCAAGAGGAAGAAGGTGGCGAAGGTGTCCGCGGCGTCCTCCTCCCGCCCGAGAATGGGGACCTTGAGCAGGTCGAATACTGCATGGCCGGTTTCGTGCAGGAGGACGAAGGCAATCGGACCGTCCATCGCGTCCTGGGCCGGGACCTTGCCAAGGTCGTGTGTCGCCGCGGCTCGGCGTATGTCGGCCAAGAACTCATAGCAGAAGGTGACGGTCCCGGTGTCTGGGTCGTACCATGCGTTCGAGACGCCGTCGCAACTGGCGAAGGCCAGCGTAAGGGGCTTCGGGAGCTGGATGGCCTCGAGGAGTTCCGCGAAGCGCTCCAGAACGTGGCGGTCGCGCATCTCGGCGAAGATCTCTCGGTGGGAAGGATTCGCCGGCTCGCCGTATTCAACCCTGACCAGCGGAGCGTGGCGCGATTCCGGGGCATCCGGGCGCGCGGCCCGCGACATGCATCCCAGGCCCTGAACCATCACGAGGAGGAAGGGCGCGATGCGGCACCAGGAGCGCGCACGGGAGTGCGGAGAAGGGGTCGTCTTCATGGGTTCATCCTCTCCGAGCCGGTCTAGGCGGTCGCAATAGCCGCGTCCCTTCCGGGTCGCCTACTGTCGCACGAGGGGGCTTCGAGATCGACGCGAATCGCTCGCGCCCGGCGACCCGGAACAAACCGCATTGCGAGCTATCGTTGCGGGAGCGTCGCCCCTCCGGCCCCGTCCCCGGGCCGCAGGAGGCCGGAGCCTCGCGACAACCTTTGGCGGGGCCGTGGGATCCGTCAGCCCACTTCGCGGCAGTGGTCTCCGTCGCCCGCGATCGCGCCTTCCGTCGAGTGCAGGTAGGCTGCCGCGAGGCGCCGCCCCTGGGCTGCCCATCGGTACGTCCGGCAGGAGCGCCGCATACCCTTGGCACCGATCCCGGGAGCGAGCGCGCGGGAGCGGCTGGAGAAGAGTCGGTAGACGCTTGGTCACGGGAAAGGCGGAGGCGGCGCGCGCCGGTCCCGTTGTGGCTCCTTCCGGGCGCCCTTATGCAACGGCGATGGCCCGCGGAATAGCCGTGCTCGGCTCTGCGTCGGACGTCGGGAAAAGCGTGGTGGCGGCGGGACTGTGCCGCCTCCTCTCGGACGCCGGGCTCGTCGTCGCGCCCTTCAAGGCGCAGAACATGGCGAACCAGGCTGGCGTGACCCCCGAGGGGCGGGAGATGCCTCGGGCGCAGATCCTCCAGGCGAGGGCGGCCGGCGTCCCCCCTGAGGTGGACATGGGCCCCGTCCTCCTGAAGCCGGTCACGTCCTCCAGCGCGCAAATCGTCGTGCTCGGAGAGGC
>Ga0335078_10000290_pt1 | contig 81375 bp, 56 predicted proteins | sample Lox_Sample_32_FD_206711 | JGI IMG/M metagenome (GOLD analysis project Ga0335078, IMG submission 206711) | Soil microbial communities from Loxahatchee National Wildlife Refuge, Florida, United States - Lox_Sample_3.2 | ecosystem: Environmental > Terrestrial > Soil > Wetlands | place: USA... | reverse complement strand
GGCCAGGTTGTGACCGTGGTAGAAAGCCCGTTGATGAACGCCGTGGACACTACCAACGGTTACATCCTGGAAAAACAGCAGATTGATGCCGTCCCGCTGCCAACCGGAAGTTTTACCGGACTCGCGATTCTTTCTCCGGGCGTCAATGCCGAACTCCCCTCAGGCACTGGCGCCAATCAGGGTCTGGGCAACCAGCCGATCTGGGCCAATGGCCAGCGCGATACCAGTAATACCTTTCTGCTGAATGGCGTAGACGCCAGCAACCTGTTCAACGGCAAAACCACGAGTTCGGTGGCTTCGGCCCGCATCGTAAACAACACAGGAATCGGCGGCGCGGCCAGCATCTCCAGTACAACTGCCGAACCCATTCAGAGCACCGCCTCGCCCTATCTCGCCATCGGCGAGGCGCTGCCCACACCGGCGCCGGAAACGGTGGAAGAACTTCGCGTCAACACTTCGATGTACGACGCCCAGCAGGGATCCACCAGCGGCGCGCATATTGACATGAGCACGGCATCTGGAACCAATGCCATTCACGGCAGCCTCTACGGGCATCGCGGCTCCGACTGGCTGAACGCCGCGCCATACTTCTACAAGCAGGACCCCAACATTCCAGCCGACGAAAAAGTTCCTCCCTTGCACCGCTACACCGCCGGCGGAGAACTGGGTTTCCCCATTATCAAAAACAAGCTCTTCGGCTTTGTCTCCTACCAGCACGTGCACGTTGCTGACGGAGAAATCGGAAGCTCGCGCGTCGCCGTTCCGCCCGGTCTTACCGATGACCGCAGTCCGGCCGCGCTGGCGCTGCTGGTGAATGGCAACCCCAGTGACCCGAACTATGCGGGACCCAACTTTCCTAGTCCAATTGCCGTCAATCCCGTCGTGGGCACCGCTCCGGGCGACATCAATCCCATCGCCTTTGGCTTGCTGAATTACAAAATGCCCAATGGCCAGTTCCTGATCCCTTCGGCGCAGACCCCCGGGCCCATAACGCTCAATTTCCCGGAGAACACGTTCTCGCCCGGTACAGCCTACTTTCTTGCCGATCAAGCTGTGACCGACGTTGACTACAACCCCAGCGTGAAAGACAGCGTGGCCTTGAAATACTACTACCAGCATGATCCCAGCATTGCGCCCTGGGCTTACTCCGGAGCTCCCGGTTTCACCCAGCACCTGGATGCCGGCAGCCAGGTGGCTTCCATCAGCAATACCCAGACTTTAAAGCCCAATCTCAGCGTGGTGGAAGTGCTCGGCATTATCCGCGAGAAGGTGTACAGCACCATTGACCAGCCCTTTACGCCGCAGCAGTTTGGCAGTTACGTGCAGAACCTCACCGGGCTTTCTGCGGCGGATTCCACTATCAACACTTTCGGCTCTACGTTCTTCCCCGGAATGTCCATTGTGGATGACTACGGCGACTATGCGAGCTACAACAGCAATTTTGTGTTCAGCGCCGCCACCAACATCGGCGACGGCGCCAACTCGCAGGGCGCATTTACCGGCGTCTTTCAAAACCGGATCATGCCTTCGGCCAACGCCATCTGGACGCTGGGCCGCCACACTCTTACCTTCGGCGGCAGCTTTTCCTACACCCAGCTCAATACCCGCGATGAACGCACCGATAAAGGCACCATCGGATTCGACGACTTTTCGCAGTTCCTGCAAGGCCTTGTAGATCCTTACACTTCTAACGGCTTCATCACCACCGCTTTCCTGCAAGGCGACGCCAACCGCTACTATCGCGCCAGGGAGACCGGCGAATATCTGCAGGACAAATTTCAGCTTCGTCCCAACCTCAGCCTCACCTTCGGACTGCGCTTTGATTATCACGGCGGCATGACCGAGAAATACGGCCGCATGTACAACTTCGATCCCTCGCTCTATAGCTACGACGAAAGCACAGACACCATCACCTCGAACGGATTTATCATCGCCGGCAACAACAAACTGTTTCCCACCAAAGGAGTCAGCGATTCCACCCTGCTCGGCCGCCAATGGGGCATGGCGCCGCGACTGGGCCTAGCCTGGAGTCCGCGGATGTTCAACGACAAGGTGGTCGTACGCGCCGGTTGGGGAACTTACTATGATCGCGGCGAACTCTTCACTTATCTCTCGCCGGGGTTCGCTTCGGGCGTGATCCCTGGCGGCCCCTTCGGCGTGAACCAGTCGCCGCCGTACGTCAACTCGCAGGTTTGCACCGATATCGGCGAGTATTATCAGGACTTCCTTCCGACGTGCAATCCGGCGACGGCGAGCACCGGCATGGGAGGCAACTTCGAAAATCCCTGGGGAAGCTCACTGGGACCGGCGCCGTCGGGCAATCCTGCCGATCTGACCCTGCCCAACGCTGCCGCCATCATCAACGGCGCCAAGCTGTTCTCGTTCGGCGTCTACAACCGCAATAACAAGCTGCCCTACACCATCAACCAGACGCTCGACATTCAGTGGCAGCCGCGCAATGACTTGGCCATTGACATCGGATACGTCGGCAACCTGGGCCGCCATGAGGTTGTGCCCATTCCTTTCAATCAGGCGCAGGTCGCATCGCCCAGTAACCCCATACACGGGCAGCAATACAGTTACGGATATACGGTGCTCGATCCCAACACCTTTGAGCCGATCGCTTTGCCCAACGGACAGGGCAACATGCTGGAAACCGCGGAAGGCGGCAATATTGACCTGCGTGTTCCCTACATCGGCTACTCCGCGGAATCGTTGTCCTACACCGCGGCCGGCGTTTCCGCTTACAACGCCCTGCAAACCCACGTGGAAAAGCGCATGAGCCATGGCATTCAAGTGGGTTTCTCTTACACCTACTCGCATTCCGACGACGAACAGAGCGCCATGGGCCTGTTCTACAACGGTAACAATCCGCTGAATCTGCGCTCCGCTTATGGCCTTTCGGACTTCGACCGCAAGCACGTCATCAATTTCAGCTACGTCTACCAGTTGCCCAACTTCTTTGCACTGACGTCATTGAAGGGTAAATTTGCCGATGGCTGGGCGGTGCAGGGCCTTACGGTTATTCAAAGCGGCCAGCCCTATAGCGTGATTGACTACTCGGGCGCGGTGGGCGGCCTGTTCTATGGCACCTCGGACGGAATCATCAATCCGGTTGTGCCTTTGGCGCCGGGTTGCTCGCCGAAGACCGCCCTCACCGGCGCCAGCGGCGCGACCGTAGGCGGCACGCCTGCCCTCGATGCCAATTGTTTCACCCTGCCGCTGCTTAATCCGGGCGACCTGAATGGCGCCATTCCGCCGGGAGACACTTTTGAAACCAACTTCATTGCCAGCGGCCAGCGCAACATCTTCCGCCAGCCCTGGCAGCGGCGCGCCGATCTTTCTATCGTGAAGAATACGCAGCTTACCGAGCGCTTCTCGATGAAATACTCATTTGACATCTTCAACCTCACCAACACCCCCAGCTTCGACATCCCGGTGGATAACGTCGATCAGAACATCGCGTTCAACGATTTCCCGGTTGAGGGACAGCCCCTCTATGTGCCGGCCTCGGAGAGCGGACTGGGCATTACCAACAAGACCATCGGCAACTCGCGCCAGGTGCAGATGTCGTTGAGTTTATCGTTCTGAAGTTATGACCCGATGTGAAGGGCGGTGGCGCTGGCGTCTCGCCCCGCAAAATGGGCCGGCCACGTCGCCGCCCGCCGCCGTCTCAACTTGATTCACTTTCAGCTAAGTTGTTGATTTTTCGTTGAGGCTATCCGGCCGCGGCGAAATCGGCTTCCGGACCCCGCCAAAATCCCCACGCCAGAGCGTTCTGTTGGCCCCAGGAGCGCCCTGGAGTCTCCCGGACGGGCCTGGAGGTCATCCGGGTGTTCGGCGTGGCTTAAATCGCGTCCTGGCGCCCGCTATGCGCACATATGTTTATATGCGTATAATATTGTACGTACAAAGGCTGGGCAAATCATTGGAAAGAAAGCAGTAAGCCGTACGTCCGAGCCGTTCCGGCTGGCCTTGCGGCCCGGCCGAAATGGCCGTAAGTTATTGCACACGCTTGAGATATTGGCGCGGGGCCACGCCCACGGGGCGATGGAATCTCGGCCGAACTCGGGCGGCTTTCCTTCCCATTTTGGGACGGTTTTTCTTCACTCCCAATCTGGTTTGCTCGTCACAGATTCCTGTGACGAATAACCTTAGCACCAGAGCTTTTCCCGCCTACACTTCCCGAATGGGGAGCCCGGAAAACGGTCTTATTTGGAACCTTCCCGCAATTGATGCGGCAGCGAGCGCGTGGCGCGGAGACTCCTGTCCGCGTGGTCGCGGCACTCGGACAATTTACAGGACCAGCACTGGCGTATCAGTGGTATCGAAAGTAAGGCGCGGGCAGGAGTGCCCGCGCCACATCGCTTACGTTGATCCAGTTCTGCGCTATTCCTTTTGTGGGCTGTTCTTGATTCCCGTTCCCCCCACAGTCCAGAGGCGCAAATGAACGCAGCCGTACCATTGCCGGCCGTTAACGAGGCAATTCCAGACGCACTTGTGCTGAGCGCAGCGCTCGAAGCCTGTTCGGGCGGCTTCGCGCTGCTGGAAGACGGGCGCGTGGAATACGCCAGCCAGGTTTTTGCACAGGCATTTGGTTTTCGTGGCGGTCCTGACGTGCGGCAGGCGGCTTTGTCCGAATTGCTGCCTGGGGCGCAGACGCGGGCGGACGTTTCCGGAGGCGGTGCTTCAGCTCCGCTGCATTTCTCCTGCTCCAACTTCCAGGCTCGGGGACGCGACTGGCAGGTAATCAGCCTACGCCCCGCTGTGGTGTCGCCGGTGCACCATCCCGAGGAGCGCCGCTTGGAAGCTGTGGGACGGCTGGTGAGCGGTGTTGCCCATGATTTCAACAATCTGCTGACCGGCATGCTGCTTTATTGCGATTTGCTGCGCGAGGGATTGAGGGACCGGCCGCAGCTGCGCCGCCATGTCGAGGAGATGCGCGCTGCCGCGGAACGCGGGGCGACGCTCATCCGCCAGCTTCTGGACGTAGCCCGCCCACAGCCGGACCGGCCGGAAGCGCTTTCGTGGAACGACGCGGTGAACGAGCTCGCCGGCTTTCTGCGCCGCCTGATCGGCGAGAACATTCGTCTGGTGACCGAGCCCGCCCCCAACCTTGGGCGGGTGAACATGGGGCCGGCGCAGATGCAGCAGGTTGTTCTCAATCTGGTGCTGAATGCGCGCGATGCCATGCCGCAGGGCGGGCGCGTCACTCTGGCCACGCGCAACTGCGGGCCGGACATGAGTAATAAGTCTGGGAAAGAACCGGATCTGGTGGAGTTCAGCGTCAGCGATACCGGTTCAGGCATGGACGCCGACACGCGCGCCCGCCTGTTTCAGCCATTCTTTACCACCAAGCCCCCGGGCGTGGGGAACGGCATCGGCCTGGCGACGGTGCACGCCATCGTGCAAAAGGCACACGGCACCTTGCAGGTAGAAAGCGAACCCGGCAAAGGGACGCGCGTGGTCATTCGCCTGCCGCGGGCGGCGCGAAGCAAATCAGAGCACGCAGAATTTCAGCTTACGAGTTTTGATTCAGCCGACGTTGATGTGAACAGCGTTTGCCCGTCCGGGGTTGACCCAATCAGGATTGACCCGGACGAGGCCCGCCCAAGCAAGGTTGACCTAGAGAAAGCTGACTCAACCGGTTACGACCCATCCCAGCCACGAGGTAATTCAGTATGAGCACCATTCTTGCCGCCACTTCTTCGTCCACTTCTTACATTCCTCCCCAGATCGAAGGGGCGAACCTGCTGAACCTGCTGATTGTTGACGACGAACGCTCAATCCGTGAAGTCTGCCGCGAGGTGGCGCAATCGCTCGGATTTAATACCTGCGTTGCCGACTCAGCCGAACACGCCTATCGCATGCTGGATACGCAAGGCATTGACGTGGTACTGCTGGACTTGAAGCTGCCGGGAATCGGCGGGCTGGAGGCGCTGCGCCAGATCCGCGACCGGCGCCCGGAAGCGGCGATTATCGTGGTGACCGGCTACGGCACGGTGCAGTCGGCGGTGCAGGCCATGAAAAACGGCGCTTATGACTTTGTCACCAAGCCCTTCAGCATGGAAGAACTGCGCCTGCTGCTGGACCGGGTTTCCGCCCATTTGAAGTTGAAGACGGAGAACCGCATCCTGCGCGAGAAGGTGAAGTCGAAGCAGGGGTTTGGCAGCATCATTGGGCGCGCGCCGGAAATGGAGAAGCTGTACCGCATCATTGCCAAGGCGGCGCACAGCAATCATCCCGTGCTCATTATGGGGGAAAGCGGCACGGGCAAGGAGATGGTGGCGCGGGCGATCCATTACTCCGGGCCTTACCGCGACAAGCCTTTCATTCCGGTGGATTGCGGTTCGCTGGTGCCGACACTCATTGAGAGCGAACTCTTCGGTTACGTAAAAGGGGCGTTTACCGGTGCTGGCCAGGCCAAGGATGGATTGCTGGCCATCGCGGAGGGGGGCACGGCATTTCTGGATGAAGTCGGCGAACTTCCGGTGGACCTGCAGGCCAAGCTGCTACGGGCGATTCAGGAGAAAGAGATCCGGCCGGTAGGGAGCACCAAGCGGATTCCCATTAATGTGCGGATTCTGGCGGCCACGAACCGCGATCTGGAGCAGGCGGTCGCACAGGGGACTTTCCGCCGCGACCTCTACTTCCGGCTCAATGTGCTCAGCCTGAGAATTCCTCCGCTGCGGGAGCGCCGCCAGGACGTTCCCCTGCTGGCAGGACATTTTCTTGACCGGTTGTCGCGCTCCTCCGGGCAAGAGCGAGTTCTGAGCGACGAGGCCATGAAGGCCATGCTGGCGTATGACTGGCCGGGCAACGTGCGCGAGCTGGAAAACTGCCTGGAGCGGGCCTGCGCCCTGACTACCGGGCCGGTGATTCAGGTGACAGATTTGCCCAGTTCGCTGCACAGCGCCAGTCGCGCGCTGCTGGATGCGGGGAATGGTTCGCCGAAGATTCTCCCGATGGCGGAACTGGAGAAGCAGACCATTCTGAGTACGATCACCCAGCTGAATGGCGACAAACTGTTGGCGGCGCGAATGTTGGGGATCGGCAAGACCACGTTGTACCGCAAGTTGAAGGAATACAATTCCCCCGATTGAGCCGGGCTTCCCGCAGTGGGAAGGGTTGAATGTGGAGGAAGTTGTAAGTTGATGATTTTCAGGCGCTCCGGCCGTGGCCGGAGACGTGCAATACATAATTTCATGATTCTGTTGATAACGCCTTCAGCCAAGGTCCAGGAATGCGCCAAAGCGCTGCAGGAAGCCACTTCCGAACCGACTGAAGTCGCCAGCACACTTCGTCAAGCAGCCTCGCAACTGCGGGCCAAGGAGTTTTCCGCCGTGGTGGTGGACCAGTCCCTGGTCGAATCCGAACCGGATGAAAGCGACCTCGTGTTGCAGCACATGGGGGGCGCAATTCCGGTTTACATCAACTTCGCCATCAGCAATCTCGACCGGGTAGTGCGCGAACTGCGCTCCGCCCTGCACCGCCGCAAGCGGGAAGTGCTGGCGGCGCGGCGCACGGCGGAGGAAAGCCTGCGCAGCGAGCTTAAGGGCACGGTCACCGCCCTGCTGCTTTCGTGCGAAATGGCGCTGCAGGCCACCGACTTGCCCGCGGCGGAGGGAAAAATCCGCAAGGCCTGGGAACTGGCCAAGGAGGTGCGCGCCAAACTGGGCGCAGCGGAAAATAACTGAACATAATCTGCATTTTCACGCCGACAATGTGCACCGGCTTGCAGCCCTCCCCCGGAAAGCGGCTCTGTTTGTGCAACGTTTTGCGGGCCGCCGCTCTTCTGCAAGAAATAGCTGGGCAAGCGCCTCCTTCCCCACTAGAATGTTGCTCCCGTGGTAGCGGGAGTTAGTTTCGCAGCGCGGGCAAAGTTCTCCCAGGACCTCCCTCGTGCACGTTTTAGTTACGACTGATACGTTAAGTGACGTTTGGACGTACACCCGCGAACTGGTGAGCGGACTGGTGAGCCGCGGGGTTCGCGTCACTCTCGTCAGCCTTGGCGAAATTCCCCTCCCCCAACAAACCATTTGGATGGACCACCTGCAGCTGCTGGATTATCGTCCTACGGCCTTTCGGCTGGACTGGATGCAGGATGGGCAGCGCGACTTGAAAGAGTCCTCGGCATTTCTTGCCGAGCTGGTACGGGAGATCAAGCCCGATCTGCTGCACTTCAATCACCTGTGTTTCGGCAGCCTTCCTGTTTCCACGCCGCGGCTGGTGGTGGCGCATGGAGATCTGCTCAGCTGGTGGAAGGCGGTGCATGGGCGCGAGCCTGATCCTGGACGGTGGCTGCAGTGGTACCGGCGGGCGCTAACGGCGGGCATTTCGCAAGCGGATGTAGTGGTGGCTCCGACGGTGTGGATGCTCGACACGTTGCGCACTTCGTACGTGCGTCCGCAGCGCGACGCGGTGATTTATCACGGGCGCAATCCGGTGTATTTCAATCCGTATCTGGCGAAAGAAGATTCGGTGCTGGCCGTGGGCCGGGTGTGGGATGTGGGGCGGCAGGTTTCGCTGCTTACGCAGCACACGCACCCGCTCCCGGTGTGTATCGCTGGGGCGGAAGCGCCGCTGCAAACGGGAAGCGCCGCCATCCGCACGGACGTCAAGGTTGCGGTGGATGACGTGCGGGTCGCGGTGAAAGGGCCGCAGACTGAGGCGCAACTACGGAACCTTTACAGCCGGGCCTCGATCTTTGCGGCAACTTCGCGTTACGAGCCCTTTGGCATGGCCGCGGTGGAAGCCGCGCTGTCGCGTTGCGCGATTCTGGCCAACAATATCGCCCCGATGCGCGAGCTTTGGGGAGATGCCGCCATGTACTTCCGCACCAACGACGCCAACAGCCTGGCCGGGTTGGTCCGCCGCCTCAGCACTGACCGCGAACTGCGCCAGGGATATGCGAACCGCGCTTATCAGCGGGCGCGCGAGTGTTTCACCGCCATGCGCATGGTGGAGGAGTATCTGCGCTTGTACCGCAATCTGGCAGTGGTCAAACGGGCGGCGGCTTAACTTCGAGTCCTAACTTCGAATTGCCGCGGATTCACGCGGATTCAAAATCAATAAAAAATAAAATCTGCGAAAATCCGCGTGAATCCGCGGCGGAGTTCCTCGGAGTGTTGCGCCATGCTATCTTCGGTTAGGGTCGTTTCATTTTTCTTTCGGAGGATATTCATGGAGAAAGTGAAAATCACCATCAGGAAGCATGGGCCGTATCGCGTGGAAGGCCCCGAGGGCGCGATTGAGCTGGTGGATGGCGACGGCAATCGTTACGATCTCACCGGCAAGCCGGCATTTTCGCTTTGCCGCTGTGGGGGTTCGGTCACCAAGCCGTTTTGCGATGGGACGCACAGCAAGTTGGGCTTCGTGGCCGCCGAACTGGCGGTGGAGAAGGCGGGCGGATAGTTTGCCGGCGCCGGCCGGAGGTTTGCTCGGACCGCCAAAGTTTTCCAGGATTCCTGCTTTCCGCGGGCGAGGACGCACGCGCCGCATTCGTCCGGCTTATAATTCCTGAATAGTAAATCGGCTCACCCTTCCGGCTGAGTTTGCCAAGGATTCCCGTGCGCAATTCTCGTGATCGAGAGCTGGGTATGGGCCGCGCTATCTCCCGGCGAGACTTTCTCAATGGAGTTGCTCTCACCCTCGGCGCGGCCATTGTTCCATCACCATTATTCGGGGCTTTTGATATTGAAACGGTTCCGCAAAGTTCCGCCGACTACTATCCCCCGGCGCTGATCGGGCTGCGCGGGAGCCATGTCGGATCGTTCGAGACCGCGCACGCGGTGCGCGACGGCACTTTCTGGGACACAGCCCCCAAGCCGCTCGACACCGGCGAGACCTACGATCTGGTGGTCGTGGGCGGCGGCATCAGCGGGCTCTCGGCGGCGCATTTTTTCCGTAAGGCCGCGGGCACGAACGCGCGCGTTCTCGTTCTGGACAATCACGACGACTTCGGCGGACATGCGAAGCGCAACGAATTTCGCGTGGGCAATCAGTTTCGCTTGGGGTATGGAGGCACGTTTTCGATTGAAAGCCCGGCGCCTTACAGCGCGGTTGCGAAGGGTGTGGTGGAGGAGTTGGGGATTGATGTGCCCTCTTATCCCAAGTACGTCTCCAAGAATCTTTACAGGTCGCAAGGCCTGGAGCCGCAGATCTTTTTTGACAAGGAAACGTTCGGGGCCGACAAGCTGGTGGTGAATCCGCGGCCTTCGAGCATCAGCGAAACCTCGGACAAGGCCCCCGGCGACGCGGAGCGCTGGAAGAAGTTCATGGCGGAAGTTCCGTTTTCCGACCCGGCAAAGAAAGACATTGACCGGCTTTACCACGAAAAGAAAGATTACCTGCCGGGCCTGAGCTCAGACGAAAAAAAGGCGCGCCTGGCGCGGATGAGTTATGCCAGTTTCCTCAGCGATCTGGTGAAGGTCAACGAACAGGTTGTGCAGCTTTTCCAGGCGTTGCCGCAGCCGCTGTTTGGCGTGGGGATTGACGCAGTCGCCGCCCAGGACGCATGGGGGCTGGGCCTGCCGGGCTTCGACGGAATGAATCTTGATCCTAGTCCGGGCAAAGGCATGAACCGTGACGCGATTCCCAACGAGGAAGCGGAAAAATATTTCTTCCATTTTCCCGACGGCAATGCGTCCATCGCACGCATGCTGGTGCGCAAGCTGGTGCCTGAGGCAATTCCCGGAAACACTGCAGCGGACATTGTGCTGGCCAAGGCCACTTACGCCAAACTGGACGATTCTTCCTCGCCAGTGCGCATTCGGTTGAACAGCACTGCAGTGCGAGTGAAGCACATTGGCGACGCGAGCACGGCGAAAGAGGTTGAAATCACCTACGCGCGCGGCGGCAAAGTTTATACTGTCAAAGCGGCGCATTGCATTCTGGCTTGCTGGCATGTGGTGATTCCTTACATCTGCGACGAACTGCCGGAAAAACAGAAGGCCGCTCTCGCGGATGCCGCTAAAGTTCCCTTGCTTTACACCAACGTAGCGCTGCGCAACTGGAGGTCTTTCCAGAAAGCCGGAGCCAGTTCGGTGTATGCGCCCGGGGGCTATCACACATTTTTCATGCTTGATTTGCCGGTGAGCATTGGCGGCTACGAATGCGCCAAGAAGCCGGATGAGCCGATCGTGATCCACATGATGAAGACGCCGTGCAAGCCGGGCCGGCCAGCCCGAGACCAGCACCGCATCGGGCGGATGGAACTCTTCATGACCACCTTCGAAACCATGGAGCGAAAGATTCGCGAGCAACTGGAACGGACGCTGGGGCCTGGTGGATTTGATCCGGCGCGCGACATCAGCGCCATCACGGTGAACCGCTGGCCGCATGGCTACGCTTACGAATACAACTCGCTGTGGGACCCGTTCTGGCTGGAAGGCGGCGAGACGCCGTGCGAAGTGGCGCGCAAGCCGTTCGGCAGAATCGCCATCGCGAACGCGGATGCGGACGCGTATGCATATACGGATTGCGCCATTGATCAGGCTTGGCGGGCGGTGGGGGAGATTACGAAGGGATGAGGGTAGTGGCTGGCGGCTAGTGGTTAGAAAGGCATTTTGAGGTCTGGCTGACCGAAAGGGAAGTAGACTGGCTTGTTACCCGAGGACTAATGCTGTGAGACGAAGCAACTTTGCATTGCGACTGCAACCCTCTTTGCTCGACGAAGCACGCAAGCTCGCCGAGTCGGAAGGCGTGGCGCTGAATCGGCTTATCAATGTGGCGCTGGCGGAAAAGATTTCTGCTTTGCGCACCGAGGAGTACTTCGCCGAGCGGATGCGGCGGGCTGATCCGCGAAAGGTCACGCGGATTTTGAAGCGGGTGGGGAAGGGCAGACCGGCGGTGGAGGGGGATGAACTGCCGCAGTCACCGCGAGCTAAGAAACGCTAGGCAGAAATTGATCTCTAGCTGTATGGCGATTTGCATGACCTCGACTGTTAGCTGAACATATTTGCGTTCTCCACGATTCGTAGGAGCTTACTGCAACACCTAAATCGTACTCCATTGCTATTTCCGCCGGGCACGTTTCGTGCCTGCGTCCCACGCTCTTACTGCAAAGAGATGGTCTTTTCACCGAGCTGGCAGTCTCGGGTGTCATTTTTGTGCGGCTTCTTCAGGTTTTCTTCAGGTTCTCTTGCGAACATCGGGGGTGGGAGGGTCGCTGGTCATGACCCGTTTTTTCTCGCTCACGGTGTTGCCTCTCCTGTTGGCTTCCGTCGCCGTGTTGGCGCAAAGCGACGCGCGGCTTTCTGATCATTTGACGCAGGATCGTTCTGTGCAAGATCTTGCCGCGCAGAATATGCCCGCGCAAAACGGCGCTGCTCCCCTGGTGCTGACTTTCGCGGATGCTTTGGAGCGGGCGCGGCGCAATGAGCCGCAGTTTATCGCGGCGAAGACCGACTTCGCTTTGGCGCATCAGGACAAAGTGCAAGCGCGGGCCGGGCTGCTGCCGTCGGTTAATTACAACACGCAGTACCTTTACACCCAGGGCAATCGCACACTGACCGGCGTTTTCGTGGCGAACAATGCAGTGCACGAATATATGAGCCAGGGCAACGCGCATGAGTCACTCAACCTGGCTGGTGGAGAGATTTACGACTTGCGGCGGGCGCAGGCGGCAGAGGCGGCGGCGCGGGCCAGGCTGGAGATCGCGAGCCGGGGGCTGGAGGTCACGGTTGCGCAGGCATATTTCGGACTGGCCGTGGCGCAACGCAAGTATGCGACTGCGCAGGCGGCGCTGGCGGAGTCGCAGCGTTTTCTGAAGATCAGCCAGGAGTTGGAGCGCGGCGGCGAGGTGGCGCACTCGGACGTGATCAAAGCTCAGCTGCAATTCAATGATCGCGAGCGGGCGCTGCAGGAAGCGCAGCTGGCGATGGAGAACGCGCGCTTGGGGCTGGCGGTGTTGCTGTTTCCCAACTTTGAGCAGAATTTCACGATTGCCGATGAGTTGGAATTGCCTCCGGACTTGCCCGCATTTCCCGAAGTTCAAAAGCTGGCGGCGACGAACAATCCGGAGCTGGCGGCGGCGAGCGCGACTTTGGTTGCGGCAAATGACGAAGTGGGAGCGGCGCGCAGCGGGCATTTTCCAACACTGAGTTTCGACTATTGGTATGGAATTGACGCCAGTCATTTCGCGGTGCGGAATCCGGATCGTACGCAAAACCTGGGTTACGCGGCGGCGGCGACCCTGAACATTCCGATCTGGAGTTGGGGCGCGACGCAGAGCAAAGTTAAGCAGGCAGAGCTCAGGCGCGACCAGTCGAGAGTGGAGCTTAGCTTTACGCAAAGGCAGTTGGCAGCCAATCTGCAGTCGTTCTATCACGAGGCTGCAACCTCGAAGGCGCAGCTTGCATTACTGCAGCAGTCTTTTGATTTGGCCAGTGAGAGCCTGCGTTTGACCACCCTTCGTTATCAGGCGGGCGAAGCGACCGTGCTGGAAGTGGTGGACGCGCAGAATACGCTCGCACAGGCGCACGATGCCTACAACGATGCGCAGGCGCGGTATCGGGTTGCAGTGGCTGAACTGCAAACGCTGACGGGGGCCTTTTAGCTAACATGCGCGGCAAGGCAAAATCGAGGGTTGTGCTCATCTGCGTTCTTCTTCTTCTGCTGCTCTCTTTTCTCGGCGGGTGCTCAAAGCAGGAAAACGAACCCGAGCCGGTTGTGCCGGTGAGAGTTGCGGCAGCGATGGAAGAGCCGATTGAGCGAGTCATTCGGGCTGAGGCGATTTTGTTTCCGATTGATCAATCGGCGATCACGCCGAAGATCAGCGCGCCGGTAAAGCGCTTCTACGTAAACCGGGGCAGCACAGTGAAAGCCGGGCAACTGCTGGCGACGCTCGAGAACAGCGACCTGGAAGCCTCGACGGTTGAAAACAAGGGCACGTTGTCGCAGGCGGAGGCGGCCTACGAGAGCACAACTGCGGCCAGCCTTCCCGAAGAATTGCAGAAAGCGCAGTTGGATGTAGAAACCACGAAGCAGGGGCTGGATGCGGAGCAGAAACTCTTCGACAGCCGCGAAATCCTTTATCAGCAGGGGGCTTTGCCACGCAAAGACCTGGACCAGACGCGCGTGAGCCTGGTCGAGGCGCGGAGCCACTATGAAATTGCGAAAAAGCATTTTGCCGCGTTGCAGGCGGTGGGCAAGCAGCAGGAGATCAAGTCGGCGAAGGGACAACTGGAATCGGCGCGCGGCAGATACCTGGGAGCGCAGGCGCAACTCAGTTACTCGGAGATTCGCAGCCCGATCAGCGGCGTGGTGACCGAAAGGCCGCTGTATCCGGGAGAAATGGCGGCCGCGAGCACGCCGTTGCTGGTGGTTATGAATACTTCCGAGGTCATTGCCAAGGCGCACATTCCGCAGCAGGATGCGGCGCTTCTCAAAGTCGGCGATGCAGCCGAGATTGCTTCAGCCGGAACAGAAGAAAAAGTTCCGGCGCGAATCACGGTGATCAGCCCAGCCACTGACACGAACAGCACGACCATTGAGATTTGGGCGAAGGCCAGCAACCCCGGCAATCGGCTGAAGCCGGGGACCACGGTTGAGCTTTCCGTTGTCGCTCAGAAAGTAGACAAGGCGTTGGTCGTGCCCACGTCTGCCATTTTGAATCCACCCGAAGGCGGGACCTCGGTGATGGTGGTGGGAGCCGACAATCACGTGCACCGGCAGGAAGTTCAGCTCGGAATTTTGGCGGGCGATAAGGTGCAAATTACTTCCGGCCTGAAGGTTGGGCAGCAAGTGGTCACGACAGGGGCGTACGGGTTGCCTGACAATACTCAGGTGAAGGTGGAAGAGGCTGCGGCGGGGAAGGCCGCCGGTGATTGATCCTATGGGCTTGAAGGGAATCTTCCATCGAGTCTTTCATAGAGACCCAGGCGATGACCGAGAGCGGTCGCACTACTGGTACGCCCGCCTTTCCACCCCGATTATTTTTCTGATCCTCACACTCGCCGGAGCGGGCGTGTACCTTGCATTCAATCTTCCCGTGTCGGTTTTCCCGTCTACTGATTTCCCGCGGGTGGTGATCGCCGTGGATAACGGTGTGATGCCGATTGATCAGATGCTGGTGACCATCACGCGTCCCATCGAAGAAGCAGTCAACAGCGTTCAGGGACTGCAGCAGGTGCGTTCGATCACCAGCCGGGGGTCGGCGGAGATTGATCTTTTCTTCGACTGGCACGTGGACATGTTTCAAACTTTGCAGCGAGTGGACTCCGCGCTGACCCGCGTGCAATCGGTGCTGCCGCCGACGGCGGTGGTGGACACGCATCGCCTTACTTTCGCAAGTTTTCCCATCATGGGGTACAGCCTGACTTCTGAGACTGTCTCGGCAACGCAACTCTGGGAGATGGCGACTTACGATTTGAAGCCGCGTCTGAACCGGCTCGATGGCGTGGCTTCGGTGGTGGTGCAGGGCGGCCAGGAACCGGAGTTTCACGTGACGCCCGATCCCGCCAGGCTGCTGACTGCTTCGGTGACGGTGAGTGACATTCTCGAAGCCGTCCGCCGCACCAACCTGATTGATTCGCCGGGATTGTTGCCGCAAGGCCACCAACTCTACCTCACGCTGGTCAACGGCCAGGTGCGGACGCCGGAGCAAATCAGCGACATCGTGATCAAGACCACGGCGGCCGGAGTGCCGGTGCGGATTGGCGATGTGGCGACGGTGAGCCCGGGCGTGAAGCCGGTTTACACGATTGTCACCGCCAACGGCAAGCCTGCGGTTTTGCTGAACATCAGCCGGCAGCCGTACAGCAACACCCTGGACGTTGCCACCGCGGTGCACGGTGAAGTTGCCCGCATCCGGCAGGGCCTTCCACCGGGCATTACCATGACTCCGTTTTACGATCAGTCGCTGCTGGTCAGCGAATCCATCCGCAGCGTGCGTGACGCCATTGTGCTGGGTCTGATTCTTGCGTCTGCGATTATGGTTTTGTTCCTTGGCGATTGGGGCACATCCATCGTTGCCGGCTTGGTTATTCCCGTGACGGTGCTGGTCACGGTGATCGTGCTACGGGTTTTGGGGGAAAGCTTCAACCTGATGACTCTTGGGGGCCTGGCCGCGGCAGTGGGGCTGGTGATTGATGATGCTATCGTGGTGGTGGAGAACATCGTGCTGCATCGCGATGCCGGCGAGCCGCGATTGCAGGCCATTCATGCAGCTTTGCGGGAGATCACGGTTCCGCTGCTTGGCTCCACGATTACGCCGATTGTGGTTTTTCTTCCCCTGATCTCAATCACCGGAGTGACGGGCACTTTCTTCCGAGCGCTGGCTGTGACCATGGCGGCAGCGTTGTTGACCTCGCTGGCCCTGGCGCTGACGTGGACGCCGACCCTCAGCCAGTTCGCGATTTCTTCCGCACCGCACGACAAAGGCGAGGGCGCGAAACGAAACCGGATTACCAATTTGATTGCGAAGGCGGAGAAAATCTCGCTGAGTTCGTACGCGCGAGCTTTGCGCTTTGCGCTGGAACGGCCGCGCTGGATTGCGGTTCTCAGCGTGGCGCTGATTGCGTGTTCGTATCTCTCGTATCGTGCTCTGGGTACGGATTTGCTGCCATCTATGGATGAGGGCGGCTTCATTCTCGATTACCTGATGCCGGCGGGAACTTCGCTCGAAGAGACGAACCGGGTCCTGCTGAATGTTGAAAAAATCATTCGCTCTATTCCGGAAGTTGAAAGCACTTCCCGCCGGACTGGGCTGCAACTTGGACTGGCGGCGGTGACGGAAGCGAATACCGGCGATTTCACCGTGAAGCTGAAGCAAGACCGCAGCCGCTCAGTTGAGGACATTATGGAAGAAGTCCGCGCCAAGGTACACCAGAGCGAGCCGGTGCTGGATATCCAACTGGCGCAGCTTTTGCAGGACATGATTGGCGATTTGAGCAACGCTCCCGAACCGGTGCAGATCAAGCTGTTTTCCCCCGACGCCGAACTGCTGGGGGAATGGGGGCCGCGAGTAGGAGATGCGATCCAAAAGATTCCCGGCGTCGTAGACGTGCTCAACGGAATCGAAAATACGATCAGCGGGCCGGCCTTTGTCTACCAGGTAAATCCCATGATTGCGGCACGCGCGGGTTTCACGCCGGAAGAAGTTGCGGTGGACGCAGCCGCCATGCTCGAGGGCGAGCCGGCTCCGACTCCGGTGGTCAGCAACGATCGCGCTTATACCCTGCGGGTGAGATATCCGCAACAGAACCGCGCGTCAGTGCAGGCGATGAGCGATACGCTGCTCAACAGCAGCAGCGGCCATACGGCCACGCTGGGCACGCTGGCTACGTTTGAACAGATAGCGGGGCAAACTGAGATCCGCCGCGAAAACCTGCAGCGCGACATTACGGTAACGGCGCGGCTGGAAGGAAGAGACCTGGGCAGCGGGGTGGCGGATGTTCAGAAGGCGGTGGCGAGCCTGCACCTGCCGCCCTCGATTCGCGTGGAATATGGCGGGACTTACGCCGAGCAGCAGCAATCATTCAAAGATTTGTTTTTCGTATTGCTGCTGGCAGTGGCGCTGGTTTTTCTGGTGTTGCTGTTTGAGTTCCGCAATCTCTCAGCCCCCAGCGCGATTCTGGCTTCGGCGCTGCTTTCAACTTCCGGCGTGATATTTGCTTTACTGTTGACTGGAACCACGTTCAACATCTCTTCCTTCATGGGCCTGATCATGGTGATTGGCATCGTGGCGAAGAACGGCATTCTGCTGCTGGATGCTGAGCAGAAGTTTCGCGCCGCAGGTATGGCGGCGGAAGCAGCGATGATCCAGGCGGGACAGCGGCGGATGCGGCCCATCGTCATGACCGCGCTAGCCACGGTCGCGGGAATGCTGCCTCTGGCTTTTGCCCTGGAGGCCGGCTCACAGATGCTGCAGCCTTTGGCGATCGCAGTCATTGGCGGAATCCTGATTTCAATGGTGTTGTCGCTGGTGATCACACCGGCGGTTTACTTCCTGCTGGCCGGTGGCAGGCAAGAAAGTTTGGTTGTATAACTAGGAGGAAAACCGGCCTGCCGAGAAACGCTCATGCGTTTGCTGATTGTGGAAGACGAAACAAGAATGGTTGAACTTCTCCGCAAGGGGCTGCAGGAGGAGGGCCACACCGTAGTCTCTGCCGCCGACGGCATGGAAGGCCTGGAACTGGCGAAGGGCTACGAATTCGACGCGATCATTCTGGACATCATGATGCCGGGGCTGGATGGGTATCAGTTGATGCAGCGCCTGCGAGCGGCAGCCATCGCCACGCCGGTGCTCATGCTTACCGCGAAGGACACGGTGCAGGATACCGTCCACGGTTTGGATTTGGGCGCCGACGACTACCTAACCAAGCCCTTTTCCTTCGACGAACTTCTGGCGCGGCTGCGGGCGATCAAGCGGCGCGGACCCGAGCCTCAGCCTCTCACGCTGCAGGTAGCCGACCTCGCGCTGGATCCTGCGACCAGGGAGGCGTCGCGCGGCGGAGTCAGGATTCCTCTTACCCGCACGGAATACAGCTTGCTAGAAAAGCTGATGGACCGGGCGGGAAAAGTTGTGCCGCGCGAACGCCTGATCGAATCGGTTTGGGGCTTTGATCGCGATGTGGAAGAAAACACGCTCGATGTTTTTGTCCGATTGTTGCGAACGAAAGTTGACGGAGACGGGCACGAGAAGCTGATTCACACGGTGCGCGGCGTGGGATACATGATCCGCGTGGAACCACGATGAGAAGAAGAAGGCTATCCATCGGATTGCGGCTGACGCTCTGGTATCTGGCGATCTTTCTCGCCGCGCAGGCGGTTTTCGGGCTGGGTATGTGGGGGATTCTGAACCGCAGCTTGTATGACATCGCCGACGATACGCTTGAAGGCCAGATTGATGACCTGCAACATTTCCTGCATGCCCAGAGGGGCGACGCTTCCACGGCGCAACTCCAGGAACAATTTGATGAAGCATATTTACGCGAGCACTCGGGCGATTACCTGCAGGTGCAGGACGAACGCGGCAATTGGATTTATCGCGCGCCGTTCCTGCGAAAAAATAATCTGCCTGCGATAAGACCTGATCAATTGCGAAAGCCTCTCTACGAAGACCGCTGGCTGGGCGGCGAGCGCTTTCGCTTCATGAGCCAGAACGTTGAAGTGCACGGCCGCCACTACACCGTGCAAACCGGAGTGCCCGAAGATGACACTCTGGAAACGCTGCGCCTTTTTAAGCGCTACCTGCTGATGTTCGCGCCGCTGATGCTGGCTGTGGCAGCGGGAGTCGGGTACTGGTTGAGCCGGAGGGCTCTGTCACCGGTGGATGCGTTGACCCGCACCGCCCGCGGTATCACCGGCGTCAACCTCAGCAGCCGGTTGGAGAAGCTGGATACTGGCGACGAACTGCAGCGCCTGGCAGAAACCCTGAACGAAATGCTGGCGCGAATTGAAGCCGCGTTTCTGCGGGTTACGCAGTTCACGGCTGACGCTTCCCACGAATTACGCACTCCAGTTTCTTTGATTCGCACCGAGGCGGAAATCGCGTTGCGCAAGTCGAGGGGCGACGGCGAATATAAAGACGCGCTGCAGCACATTCTTCTTGAAGCTGAGCGGACTTCGTCATTGATCGAGAGGTTGCTGGCCCTGGCGCGCGCCGATGCCGGACACGAGAGCCTGGATTTTCAAACGCTTGAGCTGCGAGAACTAGTTCGCAAGAGCTGCGAAGACTGGCGCGAGGTGACGGCCCAGCGTCATCTCGAATTCACCTCGAAAATTGCGAACCGCGATCTCTACATAACCGGGGATAAGACAGCACTCCGCCGATTGTTGAATGTTCTGCTCGACAATGCCGTAAAATACACGCCGGCACATGGCACGATCGAGGTTACGCTCGAAGAGAAAGACGAAAACGCCCTGCTGCGGGTCCGTGACACTGGGATTGGAATCAGCGAGGAAGATCAGGCCAGGATTTTCGAGCGCTTCTACCGCGCCGACAAGGCCCGAAGCCGCGAAGCTGGGGGCGTGGGCCTGGGGCTGGCCATCGCCGAGTGGATTGTGGAGCAACATCGCGGCTCCATAACCGTAGAAAGTGCGCCTGGCAAAGGCGCTACGTTTATGGTCCGGTTGCCGCTTGAGCCGTCGCCGGTTTCAACGCTGGTTAGTTGAACTCAGCGAAAAGAGCCACGTCCCAACCCTCGACAGTTCCCGCGCTAGATGCCTGTCGTCTGATATTTCAGGACGGCCAGCGCCAGCCGATAGTCATAGCCCGCCTGAACATTGCTGATTTCAGCCTGGGTCTGCTGCAGTTGTGCCTGGCTCAGTTCGACGATGGACCCTAATCCGAGGTCGTAGCGTTTCTTCGCGAGGTCGAGCGAGAGGTTCGCCTGCTCCAGCAACTGCTGGGTAACGCTGAGGCGGTCGTAGGAGGTTTTGGCGTTCAGCCAACTGGTACGCACATCGCGCGAAATCCGATTGCGCAGATCGAGCAAGCGGTCGCGCGTAGCTTGCGTCTGGAGCGCTGCTTCGTGAGACCGCGCAGTGAAGAGAAAGCCATTGAAGACGGGAATCTCGACGTTCACGCCCACCGCGCCGTACCAACTGGAAATGACGGGATTGCGGACCGGCGTGTCGCCGACAGCTCCGAGAGCGCGGATGTCGGGAAAAAGCAGGTCTCGTTCGGCAGTTTGAAATTTTCGTGCCGACTCGGACTGAAATTCCAGCGACAGAATTTCCGGACGCAGCGACAGTCCCTGGGCGATGAGATCGTCCACATTGTCCGCAGGCGGGTTGATAGGGGTCGTATCTTCCACCAGCTGAAAATTTTGCAGCGTAGGAAAGCCGGTGACCATGGAAAGGGTTGCCAGCGCAGCGTTCTCGTTGTTCTCCGCATCCAGAAGAAGCAGTTTGGCTTGCGCGAGGTTGACGTTGGCGAAGCTGAAGTCCAGCTCAGATTTTAGCTTGTTCCTAAACAGCGCCCCCACCTGATTGGACACGGTTTGCCTGGCGGCAACGGTTTGTTGGGCGACAGTCAGCACGGCCGCGGTTTGCAGCGCGTTGTAAAAGGCCTGGTCTACCGCCAGCAGAATCTGCTCTTTGGTGGCAATCGCGTTCTGGTTCTCCGCCTTTGCTGCAAGATTGGCGCTTGAAACCAGATTCGTGGTGCGGCCGAAATCCGTGATCAACTGGGTTACAATCGCGCCCGCTGCGGCACGCTGATAAAGGGCCGGGTTATTCAGGGCGCCGGCGGTGAGGCGCGTTCCAGGATTGGCATCTACCGCGGTGAGATTAACTGCTGCCGTTGGCCACAAATTGGAGCGGACTTCGCGTACAACCTGTTGCGAGGCGAGCGCGGTCAACCTGGCCACGGAAATTTGCGGATTGTTCTTGAGCGCCAAATCCTGCGCCTGCGTCAGCGACAACGAAGTTGGCGCACCGGGATTGGCCTGCGAAGTGGATGACTGCGATCCAGAGGGTGGAGCCGGGGCCGCCGGTGGAGGCATGGTTTGCGGCATGGGAGCCGACGGAAGGGGTGCGGGCGCAGCCACAGGCGAAGGAGCTTGCGCCGCGCACCCCAGGGGAAGAACCGTAACGGCAGCCAACATCAAGACGTTCATGGGGAGGCTTCTCGTCATTCTGCCGGCCTCAAGGCGACAGTCCCAGCGCCTTCATCCTTCTTCTTTCCGTAAACCAGCAGATAGGCGGCGGGCACGATAAATACTGTGAGGATGACCGAAACTGTCAGACCTCCGATAATGGCGCGCGCCAGCGGGGCGTATTGCTCGCTTCCCGTGCCCAGCTTCATTGCCATCGGGACCATGCCGATGATCGTTGCCAGCGATGTCATCAGGATGGGCCGCAAACGCACGCGGCAGGAGGTGATCACCGCCTGCGCCACCGACTGACCTTGCTCCTCCAGGCGGTGCGCAAATTCCACGATGAGGATGCTGTTGGAAGCGGAAATGCCAACGAGCATGAGTATGCCCATCAGCGACATCACGTTAAGCGTGGTGCCGGTGAGCGGCAGAATGATGAGCACTCCGATGAAGCCCATGGGAATTGCCAGCATGATCAGCAGCGGGTCCTTGAAGGAACGGAACTGCGCCACCAGAATGAGATAGAGCAGAACAACTGAGAGCGTTAGCCCAACGGCAAAGCTGTGGAACGATTCGTTCATGCCGTTGACCATGCCGCGCAGCGCGACGCGCGTGTTCGGGGGAAGTTTGGTCTGCCCCAGGATTTTGTTGACCTCACTCGAAACCCTGCCCAGGTCTTCGCCAGACGGGGTGACGTAGAGGTCAATCACTCGCTGGATTTGATAGTGGTCTACCTCAGTGGGAGTTTGGACATTTTCCAGTTTCACGACGCTATCGAGGGTCGTGGGTTCCTTCAGGTTGGGGGCGCGGATCGGGATGTTGGTCAAATCGGCGAGAGTGTGGATCGCGGCCCGGCCGTTCTCGAAATATTGAACCGTCAGGAAGTAGTCGTTACCGGTTTTGTGGTCCACCCAGTAGTTGGGCGCGATCATGGTGTTGGAGTTCAAAGCGGTAATTACATTGTCTACGACTTCTTTTTGAGTGAGCCCAAGTTCTCCGGCATGCACGCGGTCAACATTGAGCCGCAAGCCCGGGTAGTTCAAGTCCTGCGGAATATAAACCTCACCCACTCCGGACAGCGGCCGGATGCGCGTGGCCAAGTCTTGTGCAACACCGTAGATCTGGTCGAGATTGCGTCCGCTCACTTGCACGTCAATCGGCGCCGGCATTCCACTGTTGAGAATGGCGTCAACCATGGAACCGCTGGAAAAGAACGCGCGAATTTCCGGCAGTTGACGGCCCATCTCGCTTTGCACGCGATGGATGTATTCGAAACTGCTCAGATTGTGCGGCTCCTGCAGGGCAACTTGAATCGTTGCCGTGTAAGGGCCGGCATTGGTTGTATAGAGCGATGAAAAATCCGGAACTACTCCGACGTTCGAAACCACCATCTTCAAGTCTTTGGCCTCGACCACGTGGCGAATGAGGTCCTCCACTTTGGCGACGTACTGTTCGGTCACTTCCAGGCGAGTGCCCGTGGGGACTTTCAGGTTGATGGTGAATTGGCCGGCATCCGTCTGCGGGAAGAATGCCAGGCCGAGGAATGGGTAGATGGCCAGGCTCAAGACAAACAGGCCACTCAGCGCGGCAACTGTGAGCCCTGGCCGGACCAGGGCACGCTTCACCCAGTATTCGTAGAAATCCAGAAGATGATTGAAATGCCGGTTGAAGGCGGCGGTAAACCGGTCCCACCAGGAGTGGTCCGCGGCAGCGGTGGGTTCAATTTCGTATTCCGGATTGTCGTGCTCCGCGGCGTGTGGTACGGCTTTGAGCAAACGAGAGCAGAACAAGGGAATTACCGTCATCGCGACGATGTAAGAGGCGAAAAGTGAAATCACAACTGCCAGGGCCAGAGCCGAGAAGAGGAACTTGCTGACGCCATAGAGGAAAGTCACAGGGAAGAAGACGACGACTGTCGTGAGGGTCGCGGCCAGCACCGCCAGGCTGACTTCTTCGCCGCCGGTTTCCGCCGCAGCCATGGGAGCGGCGCCCATTTCCAAATGGCGGTAGATGTTTTCCAACGAGATAACCGAGTTGTCAATGATGCGCGAGAAGGCCAGCGCCAGTCCGCCGAGAATCATGGTGTTGACCGTGCTGCCCATCATGTTGAGCACCACGAATGTGGCGAGCGCGGAAAGCGGGATGGAGAGAAACACCGCGGAAGTGGCACGGAAACTTCCCAGGAAAATCAGGATCATCAGGCTGGTGAGGGCCAGGCCAATTACGCCCTCGTGAATCAGCGTCTGGATGGCTTCTTTCACGAAAGCCGACTGATCGAAAACTACGGTGGCTTTCAACTGCTTCGGAATGTCGTAGAGGTGGTGGATGGCGTCGCGGATGCCCTCCACTACCTCAATCGTATTGGTGTCGCCGCCCTGCTTCATGATCGGCAGATAGACGGAGCGCTGGCCGTCCACTCGCACGAGGTTGTATTGGATCTGGTTGGCATCTTCAGCTTTGCCGATATCGTCCACCGAAACCCACGAGGTCCCGTCGGTCTTGATCGGCAACTTCGACAGCTGATCCATGTTGTCAACCAGACTGTTGGAGTAAACGTAGTAATCGAAGGGCCCGACCTTCACATCGCCGGCGGGCAAAATCAGATTCGAGTTGTTTACCGCCTGCACGACGTCCATCGGGCTCATCTGCCGCGAGGCCAGCTTGTAGGGATCCACGTACACCATGATCTGGCGGTATTTGCCGCCGAAGGGCGGCGGAATCTCCGCGCCCTTCACCACCGCGATCTGGTTGCGAATGGAGAACTGGCCAACGTCGTGAAGTTCGGTCTGGCTCAGGCCTTGCCCTTTCAAAGTCACCAGACAAACGGGCAAGCTGGAGGAGTCGAATTTCAGCACAACTGGCGGCAAGGTGCCGGGTGGCAGGCGTTTGAGGTCGGCCAACGCGAGATTGGAAAGTTCGGTTACGTCAGCGTCCGCGTTGGTGCCAGGCTGGAAGTAAACCTTAATGATGCTGACGCCGAGCAGCGAACGTGACTCCATGTGGTCAATGCCGCCGGCCAGAGTAAAAAAGCGCTCCAGAGGATCGGTGATATCAACTTCAATGTCCTCCGGCGGCATGCCGGAGTAGAACGTCGCCACCACCACTTCCGGCAGATTGATGGTAGGGAACAAGTCCACCGGCATGCGCACCAGGCTGGTGACGCCGATTACCGTCAACGCCAGACAGACCACAATAATGAAATACGGATTGCGAATGGAAAATCGTGACATGCGTTCTCGCTTTGAACCTCTGCCGCGCCGGGACGGCTATTCCTGGCTGGCTTCTTGATACTGCATTACCTGCACGACTTGCGGATGAACTTTCTCACCCGGCTTCAAACCGCTGCGGTCGCTGACTATCACCTGTTCTCCGTCGGAGAGACCTGAAACCACCTCGGCATCGTTGGCGGTTTGAAGCCCGAGCGTCACTGGCTGGTCCTCGACCCTGCCGTCGCTCTGCACAACGAAGACGGTCGTCTTATCGCCCTCATGATTTACCGCCTGCAGCGGCACGGTGCGCACATTGTCGGTTTGTTCCAGCGTCAGGTCGGCTTCGGCGTAGATTCCCGGCACCAGAACCCGTTCAGGATTGGGCACATCAACTTCGGTGTGCATGGTGCGGGTGGACTCCTTAACGTCCACCGAGAAGCGCGCCACTTTGCCGGGAAAAGTTTTGTTCAGCGACGGCACCCGAACATCAACCGGATCGCCGACGCGAATGTAGCGGACATAAGACTCCGGCACGGGAATGACCAAGCGAAACAGATCATCCTCCGACAATTTCACGATGGGCATGGCCTGCGTACTCGAAGCGGTCCCGGCCTGCACCAGTGCGCCCAGATTTGCATATCGCTCTGTCACTACGCCCGCGAACGGCGCAGTAATTTTGGAGTAATCGTAGAGGGTTTGATCGTGGACCAGGCGTGCCTTGGCCACCGCCATGTTGCTTCGCGCGGCTTGCAGCGCTGCCTCACCGGCATCTACCTGGGACGCGGCGGCCAAGTCCTTGCCCTGGGCGTCGTCCACTTCCTGTTGTGCCACGATGCCGGGCTGGCTCTCGAAAACGCCGTTCAAGCGGGTGAATTCGAGGTGGAGGGCCTTGTACTGTGCCTGATAGCGCTTCAGCTCATGTTCCGCACGATTTACTTCATTCGACGCATTGGTGATCTCGGCGTCATCCTGCTGCAGTTGGGCTTCCAGCTCCGGAATCTCCAGAGTGGCCATGACCTCGCCGGCTTTCACACGACTGCCGTAATCAACATTCAATTTCTTCACGAATCCCGATTCCTTGGCGTACACGGCAATCTCTTGAAAGGGCACAAGCTCAGACGACAAAGTAATTTGCCGCTTCAAAGTCTTCCGGGCCACGCTGGTCACGCCCACGCTGACCATCTGCTGCGTGTCTGCCTTAACTTCGTGTCCGCTACCGCTGCAGGCCAACTGCCCGCTGGCGAGCAGGGCTACAAGAGTGCTGAAGAAACAGGTAGAGAGCACACGCGGCCTCTTCACCTGCAACCTGGGGGTGATGCGACGGTCGCAGGGTTTATTCATTGGTTCTCGTATAGTGTCCTTCCTTGGCATCGGTATCCTCGAAATCCACTTCACCTGCTTCCCTGATCATCTGGCGCAATTTTGCCAGCGAGAAGTGGCCGGAGCGGCAAAATTCGATAACTTTTTTTTCATGTTGCCGCATTTTGGCAGCAACGGCCGGAATCCTGGCCGCAATGTCCTTCGGGATTTTTAACAGTCCGTGACGATCGCCATGCAGAACGTCGCCCGGACGAACTTCCATCCCGCCGACTTTGATGACCGCTCCGAAGTCAAACATGTGTGCGTAGGCGTGCGAGACGGCAACATTGCCGGCAAACAACTGCATTCCCAGCTTGCGAACCGCAGGCAGTTCGCGCACGGCGCCGTTGGTCACATATCCCACGCACCCCAACGCCGTGAGGATGGCGGCGTGGACGTCGCCGATAAACGCTCCTACTCCTGGCGGTTCGTCCATGTCTTCCATCACGATGATGCGCGGCGCGGGCATTTCAAGAATGCTGTTCCACCAATCGCTGCGGTCGTGGAACCGGTGGCCTGCAACCGGCGGCTCTCCGCTGCGCAGGCGCGCGGTGGCCGCATATCCCACCATGGGCGCGGCGTCTTCGAACATGCAATGGATGCTGCTGTCGGCGAACCCGGTATTGCGGAGCCTGACGCGGAACACTTCGATTGCATTCGAAACCGCGCAGGTATCGAAGCCGCGGAGAGCGGCTAAACACTCTTCGCTTAGCGACGGATGAACGACCATGCATGACTCCTGAAGCAGACTTACCGCAACAGAAACTTGAGACCCACACCCTCTGCCATCACGCCGGAGCTGTTAGCTCATAGTTTAACGGTGTTTTGCGGCCCCGGACACAGGTTTCACGGGAGAACGATCCGGGGCGCCGTATACGCAATGGAACTTCCGCATAATCTCCTCGGCTGAAATGCCGCCCCGAAGCCTTAATTGCCGGAATCCAGCGGTCAGGCAAAGTTGAATAATTCAGTATTGGGCAGCTACGGATGCGCGACTAACTGGACAGTCGCTGCGCAGTCAGCGGAGGCGGGCGATTGTAGAGACTTTCTTCGCAAACAGGTTCACGCAAAGGAGGTTCCGCGGGTGAAGTTCGAAAATACAAACTGGGGGCATCAAGCACAGAAAGATGCTCACCCGGAGCCGCCCAGATGGTTGCATCTCGTTCAAGATGCTGACGTTGGGTCTCCAGTGGGGCGTGCTCTACAACCGATTTTACGATGCGAACCGGAGAACTGCTGGCGAAGCCGTAGCGCGTCGCGACATTGGTAGCCAACAAGCATATGGCAAAAATCAGGACGTAGTGCCATAAGCGCAGGCTGAACCTACTTCTGGCGGGATGGCTTAGCGCTGGCATCTGAAGTTCGATAGGTTTTGAAAAGTATACAACACACCATGCCCATTTCGAGCACATGACCAACGTAACCACCCACAATGGCGAGGATTGCTTCGCAACGCAGGCTGGGGAAACACACCCCCCGTCCTTCAGTTCTGATGTGGTTGAGGGAAATTGGGGTTGTCCGCAAATCTACTCCATGTAAGTCTGTGTTATGGATTCGGCCCGGCGAGTCATCGGTCTGAATATGTGAGTTACAAACGGAATCCGCGCATTCTTTGCGTCCTTCGCAGTTAGAATCCTTCACCGCAAGGGTCGCAAAGGCCGCGTCCCAATTAAAGAATCTCCGCGGCCTACCATAGGAACTTCAGTCCAAACTGCACCTGGCGAGCGGTTGTGGAAGTACTGGTGATCGCCCCTGCCGTGCCCGAAACGCCGGTCGGCGTGAATGTGATCAGGTTGGGCGTGTTGAAATTGGCTCGATTCAGGAGATTGAATATCTCCGCCCGGAATTGCACCGTCACTTTTTCGGCGATTGAAGTATTTTTGAAAACCGAGAAGTCCCAGGTAGCCAGTCCGGGGCCAATCAACGTGTCTCTGCCCAGGTCTCCGTAGAAGCCGCTGTTCGCTGGAGGCGCCAGAAACGCCTTGGGGTTGAACCATTGGCTGGGCTTTCCAAGAATAACGGGGCCAGTGAAATCGGGATTAATAAACGGCCGCACCGGATTTCGGGTATCGCCGTTGTTCGAGGGGTTATAGCTCAGTTGCGGAGTGAACGGAAACCCGGATTGCAGCGTGACGATGCTGTTCACCGACCACCCACCGATGAACGCATTACCTACATTGCCGAATCCATTCGCCAACGCTTTGCCGCGCCCGAACGGCAATTCGTAGAGAGCGCTGATTACGCCGATGTTTCTCACGTCATAGGTAGCAAGGCCGTAGTCGTCGCGCGGGTTCAACGGATTCGATACCAGGCCAGGCGCGTTTGCCGCCGCCGTGCCATTCAGGGAATCGCCATTATCGAGTGCCTTGGACCAAGTGTAAATTCCGCGCAGCGAAAGATCGCGACTGAAGCGGCGATTGAAATCAACCTGCAGTGTGTTGTACGAACTGACGCCGAGCGAGAACCATGTCCACGTATTGGCCAAAGCTGGATTGGCTTTCGGCGTGTTCGGCGCAATGTAATAGCTGCCGGCGGGAACGGGCGAACCCCCAAGGGGTGCCGGAAATACCGTGGGCGGTGTAGACGGATACGTGGCAGGACACGGCGAGGCCGGGCAGATCACAGGGAAGGGCTCATTCGTATCTTCGCCGATCATCTCGTGATAGCCATGAGATCCCACGTAGCCGACGGTCAGCGACGTGTTGGGGGAAAGTTCCTGCTGCACGCGCAGCGACCAGGAGATCAGGGTGGGCGTTTCCATGTCGGGTTGCACGCCGCCAGGGACCAACTTCGCGTTGGCCGGCACAGGAGCTGACGGATCGAGAGGCAGTTGCGAGACCGGCAGCGAAGGAATGCTGTAAGTCGGGTTGAATGGGGCGTTTTGATCGGTGCGATATCCCAATGCGTCCTGCAGGTCGTTGTACATTCCAAAGCCGGCCCGGAATACGGTTCTTGAGCTGAGGGGGCTCCATGCCAGACCAATTCGAGGCTGCGGCAGAAACTTTGCATTATTTTCCGTAAACAGCGAAGTTCCGACCTGCGGCTGCGTGCAAATGACGCCGTTGGCGAAAGTGTAATTGGCCGCGCGCCCATGAGCTTCGTTCCAGCCGGTCGAGAATTCATCGCGGAAGCCGAGCGATAGCGTCAGCTTGGGGTTAAGCCGGATCGCATCCTCGGCATACCAAGCTCCAAAAAGCGAACGCCAGTTCATCTCGGTAGGTGTGGGATCGTACAAAAACGTGCTGGTGGTTCCCTGCAAGAACGTTTGCAGGCTGGCGAAGGTCGCCTGCCCGTACTGGCTGAGCGCAAGAGTTTCATTAGACCGGAAGGGCTGAAACCATACCCCAACACTCAACTGGTGCCGGCCTCGGGTCCACATCAGGCTGTCTTCGAAAGTAAACAGATTACGAGCGACGGGCAGGTTGCTTCCATTGTTGCTGCCGGCCAGTCCGACCTGAGCTTGCGGATTGGACGCCGCGCTGCCGCCTACCACCACCGCGCCTACGGGGTGGCCGAGGAGAAATCCCGGCACACTTGCTGCGGGAGTGCCCGGGGTAGGCTCGCCGGCAAAGAAGTAGCCGGCGCGGGAATAGCCGGCCGTTGCGCTGTTCACCAGGGAAGAGGAAAAAACGTGGGTTTCATGCAGGCTGAGCACCTGCTCGCGCAGCGTGAGCAGATCAGTGCTGTAGGGGTCAGCTACAGTGGCCGTAATGTCACTGCCGTCGTCAATCGTGTAAATTGTGGAGAATGAATCGCGGGTGGAAAAGAATTGGTCAACCCGCAACGTTCCAAAGTCCTCGCGAATCGTCTGCAGTGGACTGCTGAAAACTTCGGCAATGCCGTTGAAGTCGAGGGGATCATTGGCCGGAGGAGCGGGCCAGAGGTTCAACAGGGGTTGCACGCTGGCGGCGGCGTTTGCCCGCGAAGTAGCGTCAGGCACAAATGCCGCCGACGTCTGATGCAGATCTTGGCGCAGCCCTTCGTAGTTCGCGAAAACAAAGGTCTTATCATTACGGATAGGCGCGCCCAGCGATCCGCCGAATTGATTGCGTTGAAACGGCGGCGGCGACCCCTGATCGAAGAAGTTGGGAGCATCCAGCGCATTGTTGCGCAGAAATTCGAAAGCCGAACCGTGCCACTGGTTGCTGCCCGACTGAGTGACGATGATCACCTGACCGCCCGGCCGCTTTCCATATTCCGCGCCGTAGTTGTCGCGCAGAACATTGAATTCCCGCACCGCATCCACGCCCAGCAGTTGCTGGCTTGCGCCTCCCGGCTGCATATTGTTTTCCGCCGCTCCCGTGTACTCCACGCCGTTCAGCAAAAACAAATTCTGCTGTGGGCGATTGCCGGAGACTGAAAAATTGTTGCCGGTGGTGGAGTTCGAAACCCCTATGCCGCCAGTCTTTTCCCAGGTGAAGTTGACGATGCCGGGATTGAGTGTGAGCAAGAGATCATAGCTGCGCCCATTCAGGGGCAGGTCTTTGATCTGGCGCTCGCCCACCAGTCCGGAGATATCTCTGGTTGTGGTGGAGACGATCGCTGCATCGGCAGTGACTTCGAGCTGCTGGCGAATTTCGCCGATCCGCAACCCTAGGTTGACGGTCGCATCCTGGCCGACCGCCAGGCGGATTCCGGTGCGCACTTCTTCCGCGAAGCCTTGTTTCTGGGCGTGAACTTCATATAGCCCCACCGGCAGGGCAAACAGTTGGTAAAGGCCGGCCTGGTCGGTCACGGCGCTGCGGGCAAGCCCGGTTTCGGCATTCTTGGCGGTCACCGTTGCTCCGGCCACGGCCGCGCCGGATTGGTCCGTGATGGTTCCCGAGAGATTCGCCGAGATCTGAGCATGAAGGGGAAGCGCAACCGCACCAGCCAAAAACACCAGCGCGGCCAGACGGCACAATCGAGCAGTCATACTTTCAGCTCTCCCACAGAAGTGAGTAAATGATTTAAAGTATGCTTAAATGTCCTGTCAAATCGTACTAAGTCGTACTAGCAATGAGTCGGAAAGGATTGATTTCGGCGAGGCAAGTTGCATCTTGCAAGGGGCACACCCCCGCCGCGCGGAGATCAGGCTCCGCTGGCGGTTGCATAACTTGTTGAATGGAAGGTGAAGACTCGGCGCCGGCAGCCTTTTTCAGCCGCTGCCGGCAGGCGATGCTCTCGGTCCGCTAAGCAGCCCGCACTGTTCCGGAGCCGCTGGGGTGAACGTGCAGTTTGGTTTGCAGGGTTTTCTTCAAGTCCTCGAGCCGGTGGCCTTCGGATTTGCGCTCTTGCCGGAGTTCCTGCATTTTGGATTCGTGCTTGCGAGTAAACACAGTTTCGTACAGCTCAATCTTACGATTCATGATTCCCCCTTAGTAATGACGGCTAAGTGTAGCTTGGCCGCCAGCCAGTAAGCAATACCCGCCCAACGCCTGTAAAACAAGGCAGTTAGCTCTGTGAAATCAGTTCCAGTGAGCCGCGTTGTGCAGAACAGAGGTTTTTCTCACGGCACGAACGATCAATGTGCCGGCCCGACTGCGCTTTCCAGATCTTCAGCCGCTTTGTTAATCCCTGTCGCCACGTTTTCTATAACTTGCGCGACTTGCGGAACCTGTGCTTCCGCCTCTTTCCACTTTTTCTCGTCCATGTATTCACGAACTGCTGCGATCGGCTTGGCACCGTAGCCGGTGTAAGCACCTGGGGCGTAAATCTGGTTCTTGAACCAGGGGCGTTCCGGAAGCCCCTTCTCATTCAGGAACAGGCGAGCAACCTTCAGCAGATCGGAGTTTACGGGGCCGAGGGCCGGAAGATCCGGCGATCCCTTTGCCTGCCAATTCGCTAGAGCTTTGGAATAACGCTCGGCGCTCTTCTTGAGCGTATCAATGGCATTCTTCATGGGAGCAAAATTCATGTAAGGCGGAATGGTTTCAGCTGGCGGCGGAACCGAAGGGTTGCGCGGGTCCGAGGTTGCCGCAAAGACGCCTTCCTGCAGTTCGAGATTGCGTTCGGTGAACTCATCCTGCTTATCTTTCAGCAGCTTCTCCAGTTCGCTCTCGTATTTCGCAATGGCATCGGCTTGCGGATTGTAATCAACAGGTGTGAGGTCCGCATCGGCCAACCGCATGATTGCCGTGCCCGCAGTCTGCGCCAGGGCGCGGCCGTAGATGAAATCCGTATCCATGAAGTGCGTGTACCAGTAGAAGTCGTCGTAGATCGAGTGATACTGGTCGCCATCGTCCTCGCCGTCGAAGCCGACGTCCAGGGTCGAGATTCCGGCGAAATCCTGAAAAGCGGTGAAGTCGGAACCGTCGCCCAGCATTTCCAGCACCAGATCGCTGCGTTTGCGGAGGTCGCTGCGCTCCTCTGCAGTTTTTGCCTTTGAAATGCTGTACAGGTACGAGCGCTGGAACACCGACATGTGGGTCTCAGGGTCCTGAACATCGCGGGCGACGCTGCTGATGAAAGTCTGCAAATCCTGCGTGCCCCCGGCGGAAAGGAATCCCCGCTCGTTGCTATCGGAGTTGATGTAAGCCACGTCGTGTTCCTGCAGTTCCTTCACATGGGTTTCAACCCACTCCACAGAACCCAGCAGGCCCGGCTCTTCTCCATCCCACGCGCAATAGATGATGCTGCGCTTGGGCGTCCAGCCCTGCTTGTGAAGTTCGCCCAACATGCGCGCCTCTTCCAGCATGGGCGCTTGACCGGAGATGGGATCCTCGGCGCCGTTAACCCATGCGTCATGGTGGTTGCCACGAATTACCCACTGTGAATCGTCGGCGCCGTGCAACGTGGCGATCACGTCATACAGCGGCTTGAGGTCCCAGTTAGAAACTACTTTCAGATGCACCTGAGCGGGACCGGGGCCGACGTGGTAGGTGATGCCGAGCGCTCCGCGCCAACTCTGCGGCGCAACCGGGCCTTTGAGTGCCGAGAGCAGCGGAAGTGCATCACCGTAGGAAATGGGAAGAACAGGAATTTTGGTGATGGTTTTCGCATCTTTGATCGGCAGCCGCTCGGCGTCGGCGGTCGCGCCCACCCCTGGGGTTAGCGGATCGCCGGGATAATCGGTGTCCATGACGCTGCCGCGCTGCACGCCCTCGCGCGGCCGCCAGCCCCCATTAGGATAGTCGTCGCCTTTGTAGTAGCCATCGCCCTTGGGATCGGAATAGATGATGCATCCCACGGCCCCATGCTCAGCGGCGACCTTTGGCTTAATCCCACGCCAGCCGCCCCCGTAGCGTGCAATCACGATCGCACCTTTCACCGAAATTCCCAGGCGGTCGAGCTGTTCGTAGTCTTCGCGATTGCCTTGATTCACGTAAACGAGTGGGGCGGTTACGTCTCCATCGGCCGAATAAGCGTTGTACGTGGGGAGCTGTTCGGCAGTCTGGTCTGTGGTGGGATCACCAGGAATGACGGGCTCCTGCAGCTTGGCCCGAAACTTCGTGGGCTGCAGCATTTCAACCACGCGCTCCTTGGGAGTGGGAAATAGCACGTTGAAGCTTTCGATCTTCGCGTCGAATCCCCATTCTTTAAATTTCGAGAGGATCCACTCGGCATTGTCTTTGTCGTAGGGCGATCCAACATGGTGGGGGCGCGCACTCAGCCGGCGCATGCTCTCACGAATGTTGGCGGGGAGGATGCCGTCCTGGAACTTCTTTTCCCATTCACGTTCAGCCGCAGAACTTTGCGAATTGTAGCCCGCCAGGCTCGAGGCCGGTTGCGTGGAAGTGGGAGCTTCTGGTTTCGACTGGGCCGGGAGAATTTGCGTCATTGCGAGCAGGGAAAAACACATCCACCGAAGGGTCATGGAATCCTCTTGTTGAAACGATTAAGCAACGACGAAAGACACTTCCCACACCGCTAGATACAGTTATAGCAAAAGTGAAGCAATCGCACGCGCCTTGCGGCAATGCTATTCTTGCCGGCGAGGAAACCCGATGCCCGGAAGATTGCGCCAGGTCGTTCTGATCGCAGTTGTGAGCTTCGCTGTATCCGGTTTGGCCCAGGCAAGGGACGCCGCGCACAAATCGCCGGTCTTTTCAGTTTCGTTTTCCGAATCTCAAAGCCAGCAGCCAATTGACGGCCGCCTGTTCTTGTTGCTCTCGAACGATCCCTCGGATGAACCGCGCATGCAGATAGACGATTCACCGCGTTCGCAAATGATGTTTGGCATGGACGTGAACGCGATGCGGCCGGGCCAGTCCATCAACGTGGATGATTCTTCTTTCGGCTATCCCATCCGCTATCTGCACGATGTTCCACCGGGAGATTACTACGTGCAGGCGGTTCTCCACCGCTATGAGACGTTTCATCGCGCCGACGGCCATACCGTCAAACTTCCCATGGACCGCGGCGAGGGCCAGCATTGGAACCTCGCGCCCGGCAATCTCTATTCTTCGCCGCGCAAGATTTCACTGGGCGCTTCCGGCGAGACGATCTCCATCTTCCTCGACCGTCAGATTCCGCCAATTCCGCCGCCGCAGGACACCAAGTACATCCGTCATATCAAGATTCAGAGCGAGTTGCTCACCAAGTTCTGGGGCCGCCCGATGTATCTCAGCGCCAACGTTCTTGTGCCGGAAGGTTTCGACACCCACCCCAGCGTCCATTTTCCGCTGATCATTGCTCAGGACCATTTCAATCCGGATTTCGAGGGGTTTCGCACCGAGCCGCCCGATCCCGATCTGAAGCCCGATTACAGCCAGCGGTTCCACATCTCCGGCTACAATCGCATCCAACAGCAAGAAGCGTACAAGCTTTATCAGCAATGGATCGCGCCCGGATTCCCCCGCATCCTCATCGCAGAAATCAACCACCCCAATCCCTACTATGACGATTCGTACGCGGTGAACTCCGCGAATCTCGGGCCGTATGGCGATGCCATTGAAACCGAATTGATTCCGGCGATTGAGAAACAGTTTCGCGGCATCGGACAAGGTTGGGCGCGTTTTACTTACGGCGGGTCTACGGGCGGCTGGGAGGCGATGGCGGTGCAGATGTTCTATCCGGATGATTACAACGGCGCGTTCATCGCGTGCCCTGATCCGGTGGACTTCCACGCCTATACCACCATTGATATTTACAAGGACAAGAACGCCTTCTACATGGAGGGGGCGCACACCAAGATTCCTCAGCCAGCCATGCGGGATTATCTGGGCCGGACTTTCATTACGCTGGCTGGCATCAATCAATACGAGTTGGCCCTTGGGACGCATGGGCGTTCCGGCGAGCAGTTCGACATCTGGCAGGCGGTTTTCGGCCCGACCGGAGAAGACGGTTATCCTCAACCGATTTTCGACAAAGAAACCGGCGTGATTGATCCGGCGGTGGCGGCCTATTGGAAAGAGCACTACGACCTCGACGCCATCCTACAACGCGACTGGCCGACTCTGGGCCCAAAGCTTCGCGGCAAGCTGCACGTCTACGTCGGCAGCGCGGATTCCTACTTTCTCAACGACGCGGTGTACTACCTGGAAGATTTTCTCAAGTCCACCACGAATCCTCCTTACGAGGGCGAGGTGAAGTACGGCGACCGCGCCGAACATTGCTGGAATGGCGATCCCAATTTGCCCAACTATTTGTCTCGCCTGCACTACCACACGATGTATCTTCCGAAGATTCTTGATCGCATGCAGAAAACCGCGCCTCCGGGGGCGGACCTTACTTCCTGGCGATATTGAAATCGCCGCATAATCAGCTCGCGGGCGCATTGCCTGCATCGGGAAATCAGATTGGGTTGTGTCTATGAACTCCGGTATGCTGGGCGCTCATGCAACCGCCCGGCACAGAGCGCCCAATCATTGAATTCAGGGACGTCTCATTCACTCTGCCCAGCTCTCTGGGCGGCATGCAGGTTCTTTCCGGGCTGAACCTCGAAATTCAGCAGGGAGAAGTTCTGGTGCTTCTGGGACGGAGCGGCGCGGGTAAGACCACGACCCTCAAGCTGGTGAACCGCCTGCTGCTGCCTACCGCCGGGGAAGTGCGGGTAAACGGCCAGGTTGACGGCGACGTTATCCGTTTGCGGCGCAGCATCGGTTACGTTATCCAAGAGGTTGGCCTGTTCCCGCATTTCACCGTGGAAGGCAACGTCAGCCTGGTACCGAAGGCCGAGGGCTGGCCGCGGGAGCGCATTGGCGCGCGCGTGCAAGAGTTATTGCAGATGGTGGGGCTCGCGGCGGAACTGGCCTCGCGCTACCCGCACCAACTTTCAGGAGGGCAGCGGCAGAGGGTCGGTGTGGCGCGTGCGTTGGCGGCTGATCCGGCGATTTTGTTGATGGATGAACCTTTCGGTGCGCTCGATCCTCTCACGCGCGACGAACTGCAGCGTGAATTCCTCATCTTGCAGCAGAGACTTCACAAGACCGTGGTGTTCGTGACCCACGATCTGCGAGAGGCACTGCGTCTTGGATCGCGGATTGCACTGCTGGAGACGGGGCGGTTAGTCGCGGTTCTGACCCCTGAGGATTTCCTGCACTCTAACGATCCGCGAACATCCGCCTATGTGAAGGCTTTTGCGGACGGACTTGACCCAATGGGAAATCGAGGCGACTCATGAACGTTTTTCAATTCATGATGCAGAACCGCGGGCAGGTGCTGGAACTGACACTTCAACATCTTTGGCTGGTGGGAATCTCCACGCTGTTTGCGGTGCTGATCGGGGTGCCGCTCGGGATCGTGATTGCGCATCGCCCGCGGCTGGGCAAGCCGGTGCTGGCGGGCGCAAACATCATTCAAACCATTCCGAGTCTCGCGCTCTTCGGATTCCTGCTTCCCCTGCCGTGGCTGGGCGACCGTGCTGACCGGCTGGCGATTCTGGCGCTCACCCTCTATGCGCTGCTGCCGGTGATCCGCAACACCTTTACCGGCATTCGCGGCGTAGATCCGGCGGTGATCGAAGCCGGACGCGGCATGGGCCTCACCGACTCGCAACTCCTGTTTCAGGTGGAATTGCCGCTGGCACTAAGCGTGATTCTTTCGGGCGCGCGCGTCGCAATTGTTATTTCGGTGGGAGTGGCGACGATTGCAGCGGCCATCGGCGCCGGCGGCTTGGGAGAGTTCATCTTTCGCGGCTTGGCCATGGTGAATAACCAGGTGATTCTTGCGGGGGCGATTCCGGCAGCGGTGTTGGCGCTGGCGGCCGATCTCGGCGTGGGATGGTTGGAAAGGCGCCTGCGGCCGCGATGAGTATTCGTGGGCACTGCCGGCGCGGCGCGAGGGACAAGTTGCAATTCCGGCGCGACTTTCGAACTCTGCGCGTGCGCCACGTGCTTTTCGTTGCGCTGGTTCTGTCGCTGCCGGCCTTTTTGGCTTCTTGCGCTGGCTCGCATTCTGATCGGGTCGTGATTGGCTCCAAGAATTTTACCGAGTCCCTGATACTCGGCGAAATCATGGCGCAGCAGATCGAGGCTCACACCAGCCTGAAAGTCGAGCGCCGATTTTATCTTGCCGGAACCTACATTTGCCATCAAGCGGTGCTGGCGGGGCGCATTGACATGTATCCCGAATACACCGGCACCGCGTTGACCGCGATTCTCAAGCACAACGCCGTGGGCGACGAAGAAAGTGTTTATCAGCAAGTCAAAAGTGAATATGAGCGGCGTTTTGGCCTCACGATTACTCCCGCCTTCGGTTTCAATGACACCTTCGCCATGGAAATTCGCGGCGAAGATGCTCGCCGCCTGCGAATCCGAACGTTGTCGCAAGCTTTTCCCTTCGCCCGGCAATGGCGCGCCGGATTTGGCTACGAGTTCATGGAGCGCCCCGACGGATATCGCGGCCTGGCCGCCACCTACGGCCTGCACTTCGCCGGGCCGCCGCGCACTATGGATCTGGGCCTGCTCGCGCGGGCGCTGAAGGACCATCAGATTGACATCGCTGCCGGCAACGCAACCGATGGGCTGATCCCGGCGCTGGACCTCTTCGTGCTCGAAGACGACAAGCATTACTTTCCGCCGTATGAGGCGGTTCCGGTCGTTCGCCGGCAAACGTTACGAGAACATCCGGAGGTCGAGCGGGCACTTGCGGCGCTAGCCGGGCAGATTTCCGATGAAGAGATGCAGAAGCTGAATTACGCCGTGGACGGCCAGCATCGTGATGTGACCCAGCTGGTACGCGATTTTCTGCGAGCGAAACGCTTGATCCAGTGATGCCCGTGGCGTCAGGCGGCCGTAGGCACCCTGCCAGGGCACCTCAGAAAAACCTGTTTTTGCGTGCGACCTTGCGTCGCACCTCGTCATCTAAGTCCGGGAATCCGCGTTTCTGCGGTGCAAGACTCCCGCCAGGCGCGCGCGACGACGCACGTCTCAATTGGACCTCTCATCACCGAGCGGTTCCAGGTTTTCGCCGCTGTTGCGCCGGTCATTACGACCACGCCGGAGGCCTAAATGCTTGCCACGGAAAACAGCGCGGCAGTCGGTCACGAGTTGCTGGAGCGGTTGCTCCACGCCCGTCGTCGAAGTGATGCGCTGTTCGATGTCGTCCGCCGCGATTCATTTTACGAGCGCCCGATTCCAGAGCGGCACCGCATTATCTTCTACGCCGGGCACTTGGAAGCCTTCGACTGGAATTTGCTGCACGAAAATGTCTTTAGCCTGAAGAGATTTCATCCTGAATTTGACCGCCTTTTTGCCTTTGGTATTGATCCCGTCGGCGGCGGACTTCCAACCGATCAGCCGTCTGACTGGCCATCTTTGCAAGCCGTTCACGATTACGTCCGCGAGATTCGCACCGCGCTTGACCTCAAGCTGGGAAACGGGAATCTTGAAGCGGAGTCGAACGCGCGCGCCGGCTTTTCTCTCGCAACTCTGCTTAACGTGGCCGTCGAACACCGGCTGATGCACGTCGAAACGCTGGCTTACATGCTGCACCAGCTGCCGCTGGAGCGCAAGGTGCGGCAGCGCGACGTCACAGCGCCCGCAACTGGGCCCGCACTCCACAGCATGGTCGAAGTTCCTGCCGGGATGGCGACGCTAGGCCTGCCGCGCGGCGAATCCAGCTTCGGCTGGGACAATGAGTACGAAGCTCACACAGCGCCCGTTCCCGTATTTGCCATTGATCAATACAAAGTGACGAACCGGCAATATCTGGAATTCGTCGCTGCCGGCGGCTATGAGACGCGCTCTCTTTGGACCGACGATGACTGGAAGTGGAAAGCTGCGCGCGAAATCTCGCATCCGGCGTTCTGGAATCGCGCCGGCGATCAATGGCTTTACCGCACGATGTTCGACGAAATTCCTCTGCCCCTGGATTGGCCCGTCTATGTGAGCCAGGCGGAAGCCAGCGCCTACGCGCGTTGGGTGGGGAAGTTTCTTCCCACGGAAGCAGAGTGGCATCGCGCCGCTTACGGCGCGCCCAACGGAAATGAAAGAGCCTATCCATGGGGTAATGACGCGCCTGATGCAAAATTCGGCAACTTCGATTTTGCCCGCTGGGACCCGGCCCCGGTGAATGCGTTCCCCGATGGCGAGAGCGCATTCGGCGTGCACGGGATGCTGGGCAACGGCTGGGAGTGGACTTCCACCGCCTTCAGTCCTTTCCCCGGCTTCGAGCCGTTTCCTTTCTATCGCGGCTATTCCGCGGATTTCTTCGATGGCAAGCACTTCGTCATGAAAGGCGGTTCGGCGCGCACCGCCGCGTGCATGTTGCGGCGCAGCTTCCGCAACTGGTTTCAGCCGCATTATCAGTACGTGTATGCCGGGTTCCGCTGTGTGAGCCGGTGAAGTTTTGGGGGGTAAGGGAATGTTAGTCCACGCAGTTACTACGAATGCCGCCTACGAATTTGCCTCCGAGGTGCGCGCCGGACTCACGCGCCCAGGACAAAAGGAGCTTCCCTCCAAATATCTGTACGACGATGTGGGCTCGTCACTGTTTGAAGTAATCAGCCGTCTGCCGCAGTACGGCCTTACCCGTGCCGACGAACGTTTGCTGCGCCGGCATGCCACCGATATTGTGGAGCGCCTGCCCGCGCGCGTCGCGGTGGTCGAGTTGGGCAGCGGCAGCGGCAAGAAAACGCGCTGGATTCTGGAAGCCCTCTGCCGGCGGCAACCGACCTTTTATTATCCCGTGGAAATCTCGCCCTCGGCGTTGGCCATGTGCGAGCGCGAACTCCGGGACATTGATTCCATCAGCATTGTCGGCTTCGAGCGCGAGTACCTTGACGGCCTTCTGGAAGTGGCCGCACCCCGCGAGCGCGGCGAGGGCCTTTTCGTATTATTTCTGGGGAGCACGATCGGGAACTTCGATCGTCCCGCCGGTGTGAGGTTCTTGGCGGAGGTCGGGCACATTCTCGAGCCCGGCGACGCGCTTCTTCTCGGAACTGATCTCGAAAAACCCGGGGCGCAGCTGCTCGATGCCTATGACGATGAACTCGGAGTGACGGCGGCCTTCAATCTCAATCTGCTGGCCCGCATCAATCGCGAACTCGACGCGGATTTCGACCTGGGCCAGTTCGCGCACATGGCCAGACTCAACCGGGAATCCCGTAGTGTTGAAATGCATCTGGTGTCAAAGCGGCGCCAGCGGCTGAGCATTCCGGCGGCGGACCTTCATGTTGAATTTCAGCAGGGAGAAACCATATGGACCGAGAGCAGCCACAAGTATTCGGTGGATGAAGTCTTCTCTATGGCGCACGCTGCCGGCTTCCGCTGCGAGGCGCAATGGGCCGATGAGGAGTGGCCCTTTGCGGAAAGCCTGCTGATCGCGGAATAATAGTCGTCGGTCATCAGTCGTCGGGAAAAGCGGAAGGGTGCTTGCTGAAGACCAAAGACTGGCGACTGCCTTTACGGAGGAATTGCAATGGCACAAGAATGCACTCACCTCGATCAAATCAAAGTACGACAAACCAACACGCGCGTGTGCGAGGACTGCGTCAAAACCGGCGACACCTGGGTCCACCTGCGCTTGTGCCTCATTTGCGGGCACGTTGGTTGCTGTGACTCATCCAAAAACAAGCACGCGACCAAGCACTTTCACCGCACGAAGCATCCTCTCATGCGTTCCATCGAGCCAGGGGAATCCTGGGTTTGGTGCTATGTGGACCAGATTGAGGCCGGCGAACTCGCCGCCTAGCGCCGGAGATGTGTCACCGCTGTCAGGAGCTATGTCAGTGCACCTCTTTACGTTCTTTGCGAACTTTGCGGTAACAAGCCTTGAACCGCTAAGATCGCAAAGTTCGCGAAGGGCTGAAACCTTGCATCAGAGCTGACCTCGATCATGCCGAAGCCGATTCTGCTCAGCGTGGATGACGACACCGATGTGCTGCGGGCGATTGAACGCGATCTGCGTTCCCAGTATGGCGCCGTCTACCGCGTAATCGGCAGCGATTCGCCCGAGGGAGCGCTGGATATCCTGAAGCAGTTGAAGGTGCGTAATGACAGCGTGGCCCTGTTGCTCGCTGACCAACGCATGCCGCGCATGGATGGCATCGGTTTTCTGCAGGAAGCGATGCGCATTTACCCCGACGCCAAACGCGCGCTGCTCACCGCCTACGCCGACACCACGGCGGCGATCGGCGCCATTAATCAGGCGAGTATTAACTATTTTTTTATGAAGCCCTGGGACCCGCCCAGCGAGCACCTGTATCCGCAGTTGGATGACTTGCTCGACGACTGGCAGGCATCCTACCGGCCTGCGTTCGAGGGAATCCGCGTTTTGGGCACGCGCTGGTCACCGCGTGCATACGAGATGCGTGATTTTCTCGCGCGCAACCATGTTCCCTACCAGTGGATTGACGTTGAGCTTTCCGCCAATGACCCTGAAACCAAGCGTCTAATTGACGCGCTTGGCCCGGAAGCAACTGAGCTCCCGATCGTTCTTTTTCCCGATGGAACCAAATTTCTTGAGAGTGTACCGGCGGACGTAGCGCAGAAGGTTGGACTGCGTACGCGTGCGCAAACTGATTTCTACGATCTTGCGATTGTCGGCGGAGGTCCAGCCGGTTTGGCGGCTGCTGTCTATGGCGCTTCAGAAGGCCTGCACACAGTCATCGTCGAACGCGAAGCTCCCGGCGGCCAGGCAGGGATGAGCTCTCGCATTGAGAACTACCTGGGATTTCCCACTGGCCTCAGCGGCGGCGATCTCGCCCGGCGAGCGGTGGTGCAGGCCCAACGCTTCGGCGTGGAGATTTTATCGCAGGAAGCGGTGGGCGCTCGAACCGAGGGGTCCTACCGCATCCTCAAGCTGGCCGACGGCAACGAAATCTCTTGTCACGCGCTCATGATCGCCAGCGGAGTGCAATGGCGCCGCCTGGAAGCTCCCGGAATAGACCGGTTGCAGGGCGCGGGCGTTTACTACGGCGGCGGCGCCACCGAAGCCCTTTCTTGCAAAGGCGAAATCGTCTATGTGGTGGGCGGAGCAAATTCCGCCGGCCAGGCGGCAATGAATTTCGCCCGCTATGCGGAACGGGTTGTGATCCTGGTAAGGGGCGACTCGCTTTCCAGCACCATGTCGCAGTACCTGATTGATCAGGTCAAGGAAACTCCAAACATTCAACTATGGGCACACGCCAGCGTGGCTGAGGCGCATGGCGAAACTCATCTGGAGGAAATTTCGGTCCGGTGTTCGGATAGCAACAAAACTGAGCGCGTCCCCGCCAATGCGATGTTCATTTTCATTGGCGCACTGCCGCGCACCGATTGGCTGGCGGGCATAGTTGAGCGCGACGATCGCGGATTCATCCTCACTGGCCCCGACCTGATTCGTGACGGCAATCGCCCCAACGGCTGGGCGCTCGACCGCGACCCCTTCCTGCTTGAAACTAATGTCCCCGGCCTCTTCGCGGTGGGCGATGTGCGCCATGGGTCCGTCAAACGCGTCGCTTCCGGCGTCGGCGAGGGCTCCGTAGCGGTGCAGTTCATCCATCAATATTTGAGCAAGGTCTAAATGGTTGACAATTCGGAACTCCGTCGCGTCCCTGTGTTCGCTGATCTGCCCGATGATCACCTCACCTGGTTTCTTAGCCAGTCGGAAGAATTGCAGCTGAAGCCGGGAGATATCTACGTTCGCCAGAACGATCCGGCAGAGGCGATGTTTGTCATCCTCGAAGGCGAACTTCAGGGCCGGGGAGAATTCAGCGGCGAACCAATCGTAATTGCGCTAAAGCCGGGCGACGTCACCGGCGTGCTGCCATTCTCGCGCATGAAAAGGGCCAGCGTCACCGGGCGGGCGATTACGCCTAGCCGCCTGCTGCGCTTTCCTGCAACCTCATTCCCCGATCTCGTGCAAAAACTGCCGGAGTTGGCCCAGCGGCTGGTCGGCGTGATGATCGAGAGGATCCGCGAGGCGACTCGCATTGAGCAGCAACGCGACCGGCTGGCGGCCCTGGGCAAGCTATCCGCAGGCTTGGCGCACGAACTCAACAATCCAGCTTCTGCCGCTACGCGCGCCACCAGCCAGTTGCGTCACATGCTGCAAAAAATCAAGAACGCCAGTCATGAACTGGGCAGGCGCGAACTCACTCCGGAGCAGAAATCGGAAATCGAGAAGCTGGAATTGTCATTCACTAAGATTGAAGGCCCTCCGCCGGATGCCCTGACCGCCAGCGACCTGGAAGACCAGATTGATTCGCTGCTGCGCAGCCACGGGCAGAACGATCTGTGGCAGCTGTCGGCTGGTCTGGCGCAAAGAGGCGTGAGGCCCGAGGTATTGGAATCGCTCTTCGCCATCCTCGACGCCCCTACCGCCCGCGCCGCCCTGTTGCGCATAGCCGCTTCGGTTGAGGTGGCGGGCCTGCTGAATGAAATCGAAAGCAGCACCTCGCGAATTTCGGATTTAGTCCGCGCCATCAAGGAATACACCTACATGGACCAGGCACCGCTGCACAATGTGGACATTGTGAAGAGCCTGGAAACCACCCTCACCATCCTGAACCACAAGCTGAAGCGGGGAGTGGCGGTGCAGCGCAACTATCAGCGCGATCCGCTTCTGGTGAACTCGTTCGGCAGCGAACTCAATCAGGTGTGGACCAACATCATTGATAACGCCATTGACGCCATGGGCGGCAAAGGCGAACTGCGCGTCAAGACCTATCGCGACGATGGTTGCGCGGTGGTTGAGATCGCCGACAACGGCCCGGGAATTCCGCCCGATGTACAGCCGCACATCTTCGAGCCTTTCTTCACCACCAAGGGAGTGGGCGAAGGAACCGGCCTCGGCCTCGATACCGTGCAGCGCATCGTGAAGAAACATCAGGGGAACATTCACGTCAATTCCAAACCCGGCGACACATGTTTCCAGATCTGGCTGCCGCTGACGGAAGCCTCCGCCTAGCGTGGGTTCTCCCGGCGTACTCCGCGCCTGTTCTCCGCGAACTCTGCGACTTAAGACTTCATCGCCGAAGTCTCAGGTTTGAGCGTTTTGGCCGGACGGTCGAGCAGAACGCTCAGCCTTCGACAAATCGCTGCACCTGGAATGCAATTTCTTGCACACCGACCCCGCCTGCCCAGCCAGATGCCCCAAATAGTCTTGACTATTCCTATGAGAATGTTAAAGTCCCGAAGAGTTTTGTTTTGTCATTTGACACGCCCCCTCCCCCTGGCGTCCCGTTCTTGATTCGTAAATCCAGAGAGTGGGCGTGCCTCGCATGGGCACGAAGCCGAGGCTTTCTCTGGAACTTGCCGGCACTGTGATGAGCGCTCGCTAGAATTTGCATAGTCGTCGGAGCGCAGGTTTTCCGCCGGTTCTTCGAAAGGTTCGGTAGCTATGACTTCCCGGGTCCTCAAACTGGTAGCGTTCTTCTCCTTCTCCTTTTCTTTCGCCCTGGCAGCGGCATTCCTTTTTGCTCACCCGGCCGCGGCCCAGCAGGTGACGTATTACACCTTCGATAACGGACCGGGGAACTATTCCTACTCCTGCGCCGATCCAAATAACAATTACAACGAGACGCCACTCCCGAATCCCCTGCTGTGCCTGAACGACTACAGCTACGGGGATCCAAATCCTTTTTTTCTGTCCGTACCTTATCCCAGCAACCTGGGCGGAGGCAGCCACTACGAGATGGTGTTGAACCCGGCGGAGCCTGATGATGGCGAAAATGCCTGGTTCTCAGTGCCGCAGCCGATTACCAGTGGCTTTACCTCGTACTTCGCATTCCGGATCACGCCGGCGCCGTACGGTTCCGGCATCGGGCAAAGCCCCTTCAACGCTGATGGCATTGCCTTCGTGATCCAAAACGCCCAGGGCGGCCAACCGGCGGATTATGCTACCGGGTGCCAGGAGCAGACCTACGGCGAGGACGGGGAGCCGCCCAATTCCAGCGGTCCGGCCGTCGTAATCTACCCCGGATCGCCCGGCTGCATCGGTTATTCGGGAATTGACAACAGTCTGGCAGTAGAATTCGACACCTTCAACGACCCTTGGGACCCCGACTACGACTCGGACGTGCAAAGTAATGCCAACCATATTTCGATTCAAAGCTGTGGCTCGGGGGTGAATTCCTCCAGCCACGACTCAGAGACTGGTTGCCAAATTATCAACGAAGCCGCTTCCGAGACACCAAATTACGGCAACCCAACGATCAACGACAACAACTTCGGCCAGACTCTGGCCGACGGAAACGCGCACGAGGTCGTGGTTGACTACACCGGCTCGCAAGGGAGCCCAGCCAATCAATTGCAGGTTTATATAGATCCGCCGTTCGTTTCCGGCACCCACACGCCATGTCCCTCCGATTATTACGATTACGCCGGCTGCCCCTACCCCGGCGCGACTCCGGCCATTTCGGTGACCTACAACATCGGGAACCACCTCGGCCCCTGGTTGGGCACCAACAATGACAGCCTTTACGTTGGTTTCACCGCGTCTACCCAAAGCTATTTTGAGCAACAGGAACTTCTGGCCTGGACCTTCACTCCCCACACTGCAGCGACGCAGACGCAGCCGCTGCAGCCGCCGGGGCCTCCGGGAACCTATCCCACAACCTTTCCTTTCGGCAATCACACTTTTGGCGTGAATTACGAGCAGGGAAGCTACAGCGGCATTGACATGGTGGTGACCGCCATTCCCATCAGCCCGGCGGAATTCGTATCGCTGGTCACGGGGACATCCTTAGCGGGCTCCCAATGCCAGATCTACGACGGCACCGGCGGCAATTGCATTGTGTATTCGGTTTCTTGCGTGGATCACGGAACCACGACTGTAGTGCCATGCCCCTCCACCGGCGACCTCAGTCAGCCGCTCATTGACGTTAAATCGTCGTTCGAAAATTCCATTCCGCCGACTTCCCCAGGAATGTTCCAGGGCGATCCGTTCCTCGCGCCGATCGCCAGCATCTCGGGCGACGGCACCACCGCAACCGTCACCTGCACGGGCGAGTGCGCCGTCACTAACGGACAGACGGTGAACATCCTCGGAAGCTCGGACAACGGCTATAACGTGACTGGTGTCACCGCCAGCAACAGCACGATCAACTCCTTCACCTTCTCCAGCTCCGACACCAACACCGGCACCGGCGGCTACGTCAATTCCAGCAACTTGAAGCCCCTTTCGGACTTTGCCTACAACCCTATGCGAATTGACGGCACCGGCACGGGCAAGACCACAAGCTGGTCGGAGATCGTCGAGCTCTCCGTCAGTCCTGCCGCCCCCACGATCATCAGCCAAACCAGCACAACCTTTACTCAGGGAACTCCCTCATCTTTCCCCGTGTATACCACCGGTAATCCCACGCCAAGCATCACACTCGGAGGAGATTCGCTAAGCGGCACCGGCATCAGCTTCACCGACAATGGCGATGGCACCGGCACCCTCAGCGGCACGCCCAACGCGACGGCGGCCGCGCACGGTACCTACAACCTCACCTTTACCGCCACCAACTCCGCCGTCCCGGCTTACGGCCCGGCCGCCGTTCAATATTTCACTTTGACCATTGGTCCGCTCCAGTATTACCTGACCACGTCCGTGTCGCCCGCGGGCGCCGGCACCGTCACACCCAGCGGCCTCTACAACGCCAACACATATGCCTCGCTTTCGGCCACCGCAAACCTGGGCTACACGTTCAGTAACTGGACCTCCACCACGGGCACAGTCATCAATCCCAATTCCGCTACCGGCGCCAGCATCCTGATGTCGGGCCCGGAGAGCGTTACGGCCAACTTCACTTCCACCCGCACCTCACAACTCAGTGTCACGCCCAACATGCTGGCTTTCGGGAACGTGAATCTGGGAAGTTCAAAGAGCATGAGCCTCTCCGTGAAGAACACCGGTTCGAGTTCTCTGAACATCACAAACATCACCTTCACCTACGGCCCAGGTTCGGGCAAAGATTACGGTTACACCACCCAGTGCGGCGGCCCTCTGAAAGCCGGAAAGAGTTGCACGATTGTCGTCACGCTGAAAGCCCAGGACCTGGGCTCGGGCAGTGCCTTGCTGAACATCTATTTCAACCAGGCAGGAAGCCCAGCGGTGGTGAATCTGAGTGGCACCGTGATTAATCCGCGAGCAAGCTTGAGCGCCAGCAACCTGAGCTTCGGGACCGTGAAGGTCGAGCAGTATTCCACCAAGGCGGTTACTCTAACCAGCAGCGGCGATACACCATTGCTGATCAGCAACATTGCCATCACTGGCTCGTCGGACTTCACCCAGACCAACACCTGCCCAGGCTCGCTGGCCAAGAACACGAGTTGCACCATCAACGTGAAGTTCGCGCCTTCAGCCAAGCAGTCGCGGTCGGGCACGCTGAAGATCACCGACAACGCAAGTTCCAGCCCGCAAACAGTTTCGCTTTCGGGTAAAGGGAACTAGACCGGCTTCGTGGGCGCCGCCGCACGCGCGGCGACGCCCGCGCCGGCGTGGAATATTCCATACACCGCCAGCGCCACCATCACCGGCTCAATGGGATGCTTGTAGCGCGCGAAGGCAAACGTAACGTAGTAGGGTAGGGGGTAAATCAGCAGCAGCAGGCCGATAGGCGTAATCCCTTTTACTCCGGCGCGAAATTCCAGACCCAGGCCGGCCAAGGCCAGCAGGGTAAACAGAATCCAGCCCGCAGCCAGCGCTGCCTCTCCTGCGGCCTGGAGTATCCTGACCAGAACAGGTAAACCCTCTTCATGCAAAGCTTCGCGAAGAATCCCGGATTCTGGCGAATGAAGTTCAATACCTGAATCTTCTTCCATTGCACATACTGCACCTCACCCATAAGGTTGTAGGAAGCTTCTTCCATCGGATTGGCGGAAGGATGAACCCGGGCCAGCCACGTTCCATCCGCACCCGGCACGTTCCCGAAAGAAATCTCCGCCCACAGATTCGGCCGAATAAAGACGGGATAATGGAACACCTCGTAATTGCGCAGCAGCCAGGGTGTGATCAGATTCAGGAAGAGCAACCCCACCACCGCCGCCTGCGGTAGCCATGATTGGCCGCGCGAACGCCGCACCCACAGCGGATAGGCGAGCGAAACCGGAAAGAACGAAAGCAAACTGGGATTGGTAAGCGCGGCTACGCCCCAGGCTAAACCAAATAGCAGCCAGCTGCGGATTCCGGACGAACTCGCCAGGGTCAGCGTCAGCCACACCAGCCATGTAAGCAACAACGCTGAAGCTGCCGTCTCCCATACCCACTCAGTTGCCCAAAACATAGCCGGCGGCGCGAGCGCCCACAGCCACGCCGCCACCAGTGCTATCGCGCGAGGACGGGCGCCATCGCCCGTCCAGGGGAGCGAAGCTCCGCCGTCGCTCGCGCGATGTGTCTCTTCGCAAAGATAACGCGTGATAAAAAATAAAGGAATACAAGTCAAGGCCGACAGAAGCGAGTTGAAAGCAAAGATCACAAACGCAGATTTGTCACTGTAAATTCCAAAGACCTTGAAAACCTCCGCTACAAACGACGGATACAGCGGCGCCAGCCAGGCGCTCGGCCCGGAAAGGCTGCGAAACGGCGAACTGAAGCCATGTCCAGAAGCGAGGGAGCGCGCAATCGCGCCGGTTTCGTATCCGAAAATGTATTTGTCTTTTCCAGGAAAATGGTAAGTGTGAAGAACAACGATATAACCGATGCGCAGCAGCAGCGCCACAATTACCACAACGACAAGCGCTTTTCCGCCGCCCCCTTCGCCACCCTCCGGCAACCGCGCTACCGCGCGCTTTTTTTCCGGAACTGCTTCGGCCTTCGCATCACTCTTTCGCTTCGTCCTTTTCACAGTTGGAGACGGTCCCAGCAAAGCTTATGTTAGCTTATAGCCCATCCGTTGCTTTCCGGAAAGACGGTCTGCGGACTGCGACACGCGACACCATTCGATGCAGCCGTTGACTTCAACGCCAGAGATCGAAGCCGGTCCCGGATATCGCGGCCTCATCCTCGCGCTTGCCGCTTTGCTGTTCTTGCAGATTGCCGCTTTCGCGGTTTGGCAGAGATGGTTTCGTAACGAACTTCCGCCCTCTGCAGGGCTGTCCGAAAGCGCAGTGGCCCGCATGCAGCAGGACCTCAGGGAACGCCGCTATGACGAGGCGGTGCAGACCGGCCTCAGCGCTCTCAAGAATCTTCCCAGCGACGACCTTGTGCTGCAGCAGATCGCGGTCGTGTATCTGCGGCGGGCGCAACTGGAAGGAGACCAGGAGCGCTGGCAGCGCAAGCCGCGGATTATGCCGAGAGAGCGTTGGCGGTGGATCCCGGCGATCAGATCAATCTCTACGACTCCGCTCGCGTTTTTGAAATCGCAGGGGATTTCTCCGCAGCTCGACGGTGCCAATACTATGCCCGCTCCACCGCGCTTCTTAAGCAACGCCAGCCGCTACTAGCGGGCGATCATCTCACCATGAATGGGCGCCCGGCCGCGCCCGGCCCGCTTCGTCAGGAGAATGAGTATCTGTTGCGGAGGGTGGAAACGAAGAGCCAGAAAAACGCGTGCCGTTAGAACTGTAAAAGGAAGCCGTCAGTTTCCGCCCTGGAATCCCTTCAGCGAATCACGGTAAATCGGCTGCAGATCGGCCCGTTCCAGCACTCTGGCTGAGCCGTCTTCCTTGCTGATCGCTTCCAATATCCGCACCGCCTCACGAAAATGCGGGGTCGCCAGTTTGGCATTCCCCGACTGCAACGACGCCTGCGCCATCCAATAGTGCGCCTTGGCCTGGATCACCCGCAGCCCCAGCTTCTCCGCCCGCGCCAGCGCGCGGTCAAGCTCCGCCTGCGCGCCTTTGGCGTCTTTCTTCTGTACCATCGCCTGCCCCAGGTACACCGAGCACTCCACCGACAATGCCTTGAGGCCGAGCGTATCGGCATCAGCCGCCAGCCTTTTCAAGGCCACGATTGCCGCCGGCGCGTGCCCTTGCATTGCGTCAACTCGGGCCAAATTGAATTTGGAAAGCAGGATGCGCTCGCGGTCCTTGGTTTTTGTCGCAGTCTGCAAAGCGCGTTCATACTGCTGCCGCGCTCCGTTGTAATCGCCCTTGTAGAAGGAAACATCGCCCAGCCAGTTCATGGCCAGCGAAGCTACCGAATCATTCTTGATCTCCTGCGCGATGGCCAGCGCGTCCTCAATGTTTTTTTGCCCTTCATCACCGCGGCCCATTTCCGCCAGGATGCCGCCCATTCCCGACATAATCTCAACCGTCAGCCAGGTGCGCTCCTTAGCCTGCTGCACCATCTTCAAGGCATCCTGCATCGCCGCCAGCGCCGCGGCGTAGCGCCCCTGGGCGGCGAAGATCAGCGCCAGGCTGTCGGACTGCATGGCTACCCCGTGCTGATCATTCATGCCGCGGTAAATCTCAATGGCCTTCAGGTACTGTGAAAGCGCGGTGTCGTAGTCCCCCAGTCTGGTGTTGGCTTCCGCCAGGTCATGCAGCGACTCCGCTGTATCTCCGGGGACATTCAGTTTCTGGCGCAACTGGTAAGCCTGATCGAGGTAGGTGAGCGCATCCTGATACTCGCCCTTATCCACCATGATTGACCCAATATTGTGCAGGCACAGGCCCTGGTACTGCTCATTGCCCAGGTCGCGCTCAATCTGCAAACCTTCTTTGAACAACTTCAGGGCGTCGTCGGGTTTGCCGTGATCGTGATCAAATGCGCCCATGTCTATCAGCGTGTTGCCGATGCCGACTTTATCGCCGATTTCACGCCGGATCGCCAGCGCCTGGTTGTAGCTGGCAAGCGCCTCGTCGGGATGGCCCATGCTGTCTTGGATCGAGGCGATTTGCGCCAGGCTCGATGCGGCTCCCCGCTTATCGCCGATTTCTCGCTTGATTTTCAGCGACTCCTGATAGTTCTGCAGCGCGTCATCGGGTTTGTCCAGCGCGCTGTAAGCATTGCCCATGGCATGAAGAATATTGGCTTTCTCCTGCTGATTCCCCAGCCGGATGGCGAGGTTCAAGGCGCGCGTCAAGTCGTCCAGCCCGCCCTGCGGATTGCTGTTCTTGATTTGCACCCGCCCGCTCGCCAACAATGCATCCACATTATTGGGGTCGTTAGCCAGCACCGTCGCCAGGCGCTGCTTGGCCACATCGAAGTTATTGGCTTTTTCGTAGAGTTTGGCGAGTGTGAACTGCACGTCCATATCGCCGGGATTGGCCTTGGCCAGGTTCTCGTAGGCCACAATCGCCTTGGGCGTGTCGTTCATGATGAGGTCGTGGTTGGCCTCGATCACGTACTTTTCCTGGGTGGGCAGGTTGTCGCTCAGTTCAACCGACCGCCGCGAGGCCTTTTCCGCAAGATCGTCGTAACCCAGGCTGGAATAGACTTGTGCCAGCTTGGAATAAGCCAGGGCGAAATTCGGATCGTCCGTGGTGGCGGCTTCCAATTGCTTCTGCGCTTCCAGATTATTTCCCGCCCGCGCCAGTTGCAGCCCATCGTCATACTCGCGCAGCGCCTGCACCGAACTGGTGGAAGGCCGCAATGCATGCGCTTCCAGGTCCTTCAAGATCTCCGGCGTCGCCGCCAGTTTCTGGCGCACGTCTTTGGCCAGCGAATCTACGCCACTAATCAGGTCCTTCTCGCTGGTGTCGGTTTTCAGCGTCGAACTGGTGTCGTGCCGCAGGTCGAGCACGGTCGTGTCAATGCGAATCTCATCGCCCGCCTTTACGTATTGCCCGTACACCACGGTGTCGGCGTTGGTGAAGTCCGCCAGGCGCTTTAGCGTCGCCACATCCATCTGCGACTCACTCGAAACCTGCAGATCGTGCAGTACCTGGTGCAAACGGTCGGCCGACACCATCCTCACCTGCGCCGTCTGGCCCACATCCGTACTCAGCATGTCGGAAAGGCTGGAGCCCAGCCAATTCAGCGACGGATCGCCCGACGCATTGTGAAACGGCATGATCGCCAGCGAAACTGCCGGCCCCGTGGCCACTGGCGCAGACGAAGGCCCAAACAATTTATGCCGCAGGAAAAATCCCGCAACCAGCAGCACCACCGCGAAAGCCGCTCCAACAATTTTGGGCCAGGGAAGGTCCTGCCCCCACGGCTTTTCGCTCGGCTCAAATTTCAGCGTGGCCGCCGCGCGCTTGCCTTGCCACACTTCCAGGTCGGCCAGAATCTCGCCCGCCGTCTGGTAACGCAGGTTCAAATCGCGTTCCAGGCACTTACTCACAATCCCGCTCAAACTCGCCGGAATGGACGCATCATGGTCCGAGACCGGCGTGGCCCGCTCCTGCGTGCGCTTCAGCAGGCTGGCAATCTGGCTGTCCGCCTGAAAGGGCATCTTGCCGGTGAGCAATTCGTAGAAAATCAGCCCCAGGGCGAACAGGTCCGAGCGCTGGTCCAAATCCTTGCCCAGAGCCTGTTCCGGCGACATGTACTCCATCGTCCCCACCAGCGCCCCGGTCTGGGTCATGCCGTCGCCATCCACCGTGCGCGCCAGCCCGAAATCCATCACCAGCACTCGCCCGCTTTTGTCGCGGATGATGTTTTGCGGCTTCAGATCGCGGTGAATCACTCCCACGCTGTGCGCCGCTTCCAGCGCCTGGCAAATCTGCTGCGTGATCTCCACCGCCTCCTGTGGCGGGAACTTTTTCCGCTCGTGGATCAGCGACCGCAAATCCTGACCCTCGATGAACTCCATGGTGATGAACTTCGCGCCCTCGCCCTCGCCGAGGTCGTAAATGCGGATCACATTCTTGTGCGTCACCTGGTGCGAAAGCCGCAATTCCTGCTTGAAGCGCGCTACGATCGCGGGATTGCGGGCCAGGTCAGGGCGAATTACCTTCAGCGCCACCACCCGGTTCAGCTCGCGGTCCTGTGCCTTATACACCGCGCCCATGCCGCCCTCGCCGAGCATCTGCATAATCTGGTAGCGCTGCGCCAGCAGAACTCCCGGTTGCAGAACGGGTTGCTCGGCAATAAAACTTTGCGGGCGGGGCGCAACCGGGCCGGCATCCACCACCGTCGGAGAATCAGCCCCCAACTTCACAATCGTGGGAGAATCAGCGCCTAAATCCACCACTGTAGGAGCGTCGGGCGGCGGGGTAGAGGCCGAAGGCGGGACAGGACTATTCGAAAAGGTCGTGGTATCGCCGACCAGAGTCGGAAAATCGTCTTTGGGACGTGAGCGCTTCTCGTCTTCCATGGCTTAGGCGTTGACCTGCGAAAAGCGTGCGGAGTTCGAAGGTCCCCGGGAGAGAAATCATACTTCCCCAAGTGCAGATAGTATGACACGCCGCCGCCGAAAATGCAGAGGGGGATAATTGCACGTTGGCGGTAAGTCAACAAGAGATTGTAACGAGAGGAAACTCTAATTTCTTTGCGCACTTTGCGGACTTTGCGGTAAGAAAACCCGCAATCAGCGGCAGATTCTTCAGGGACAGCGCACCGCTCAGGTCAACGCAGCCCACGACGCCCCGCCCGCTTCCATCACGCTACTTCCGGCCGCCGCGCTCTGCGCCCGCGTGGCAAAAGATGTACGGTGCCGCTCAAACACCGAATCCAGAATCACCGGCACCTCGAAGAGTGCACGATTGCAATAGGCTGTAGCGTTGCGGCAAAGCTCCGCGAAGGTGGCCGGCACCAGGAGGCGGTCCACACCCGAAGCGATTTCCTTGAAACTCGAAAGCACGATTCCCAAGCGTTTTTCCTGCAACCACTCCGTGTTGTAGCGCTCCTGTGGCATAGTGCGCCCGTTGCGCTCCACCACCACCGGCAAATGGAACTGCAGCGCCTCGCTGATGCTTCCCGGCCCAGGCTTGCCAATAAAGAAATCCGCCAGTGCCATGTAGTAATCCACTTCCGCGGTGAATCCAATGGGGACCATCCGTTTTTTCAGCGGCAGGGCCTGCAGTTCGCCACGGATCTTCTCACTGTGCCCGCACAGCAAAATGAGCTGCACCTCAGCCGGGCTTTCGTCCAGCCGCTCGGCGATTTCCACCATCAAAGACGATCCGTGCCCGCCGAATAATACAAGCCCGGTGGGTACGCCGGGCGCAAGCCCAATCCGTTCCCGCTCGGCATCGCGGTCCACGGCTGGCTTCCGGTAAAATCTCGGCTTCAAAACCATGCCGGAAGTCTCAAAAATCTTCTCCGGTGGATGGCCCATGCTTAACGCCTGCTGCTTGGCAAACTCCGTCCCGCAGATGATGTACTCCGATTCCCGCTCAATCCAGAAATGCGGCGGGTAGTCGGCGAAATCGGTCAGCATCGTCACAAACGGCACATCCGGCAGGGCTTCACGAATGCTCTCAGCCAGAGCGCGACTGAAATGCGGAATGACCGAAAGCACCAAATCAGCCGGATTCTGCGCCCAATAACCCTGCAACAGCTTCACAATGCGCCCGTGATAAAGGCGGATCAGCCTTTGCAAAGGCGGCAGCAGCTGCGGCGAAAAGCGCGTCCACCCTTTGCGCAGCACAACATTGTAAGCGTCCTGCGTGCGCACGCCCGTGACCCCGCGCACGATGTCCACCGAATCCAGCAGCTCCTGCAGGTTCAGGAGGCTGACCTGCCACGAATCTTGCTCTTCCAGCGTGCTCTTCAGGGCCTCGGCGGCATTGCGGTGCCCGCCGCCGGCATCGAAAAACACGATTGTCAGTCTACGCATAATGGGCCTCGCTGAAAGCTGCGGGAAAAAATGGCGAAGACGCTCGCAGGGGAGAAAAACCGGACGGCTTTCCGCTCACTCAAGATGCTCCATTTCACAGAAAGCTTCGCTAACAGGTTGCCAGACAATTGTTACAAAATGATGAAACGAATGTGAATTACTCATGAATTCCATGCGCCCTTCTTTGCGTCCTTAGCGATCTTCGCGGTTATGGATTCCCGACCGCAAAGTTCGCCAAACACGCACAGAGCCTAACTAGTATCGTTCGTTGTACAGAAGTGCGCCCGCCCGCCCGATTGCGATTGCCGCAAATCAGCCATACCGTAGAATGCCCGTGTGACGGCCCCTTCCGAGATCCGCGAAGCAACCAGCCTGCAGTTTCCCGCCGGCTTCTTCTGGGGAGTCTCCACGGCCGCGCACCAGGTGGAAGGCGGCGCTGACAATCAATGGTCGGCCTGGGAAGCAAGGGGCGGAATCAAGTCTGGTGAGCGCTGCGGCCTGGCCTGCGACTGGTGGAACAACGCCGAACGCGACTTCGATCTGGCCCGCGAAATTGGCATCAACTCGCTCCGCCTCTCCGTGGAATGGAGCAGAATCGAGCCGCAGGAAAGCTCCTTCGACTCCGCCGCGTTGCTGCGCTACCGCCAAATGCTCGATGCTCTGCGCCAGCGCGGCATCGAACCTTTCATTTCACTCCACCACTTCACTCACCCGCGATGGTTCGAGCAAAAAGACGCGTTTCTCAACCCCAACGCCCCGCAACTCTTCGAACGCTTCGCCCGCAAGGTCGTGGAGTCTCTCGGCGATCTGTGCCGCTACTGGGTCACCTTCAACGAACCCAACGTCTACGCAACGAACGGTTATGTCACCGGCGAATTCCCGCCCGGCCGCAAGGGCCAGGTTGCAACTGCGCTGCGCGTCATGAGCGCCCAGGCCCGCTGCCATTTGCTTGCTTATCGCGCTATCCACGAGGTGCAGCCGCAGGCCGAGGTCGGGTGGGCGCAGCATTACATCGTGTTTCATCCCGTTCACGGCGGGCTAGATCGCTGGATCGCCGGCCTGCAGAGCCAGATCTTCAACGAAGGCTTTCTACAGCTAATTGAGCAAGGCAGGTTCAATTTCCCGCTCAACTTGGTTGACGGAAAAGTAAACGGCATCGGCGGTGCCTGCGATTTTGTCGGCGTGAACGTATACAACCGCTTCCACGTAGCTTTCGATCTCAAAAGCGCCGGTCAACTGTTCGGCCGGGTGTTCGTGCCGCCCGGTGTTCCCCAGGGCGATCCCGGAGTGGACAAGCCCTACGGGGAAGCCTTCCCCGGCGCAATCAGGATTGCAGTCGAACGGGCCACCCGATTAGGCAAGCCAATTTACATCCTGGAGAACGGCATACCCGATGCCCAGGACCGCCTGCGCCCCTGGCTGATCGTCAACGCAATAAAGGAAATGCATGCGCTGATCTCCGAGGGCTACGACATTCGCGGATATTTTCACTGGACCCTGACCGATAATTTCGAATGGGCCGAAGGCTGGCGCCTGCGCTTCGGGCTGGTCGCACTCGACCCGAACACTCAAGAGCGCACGGTGCGACAAAGCGGCCGGCTCTACGGAGAGATCATCCGTCAGAACGGACTGACTCGCGAGATGGTGGAAGAGTACAGCGCAAAATAGAAAGGCAGGCGTTCGCGACCACGAAGCCGAGGCCGCCTTCCCAAATTGGGAACAGACCGCCAAGCTAGCGAATGCAGCCCACTGTAGCCCATGATCTCAGTGAACTCGGCGGCAGTTCTCAGCGATCTCGGCGTTCTAGACTGCGCCGACCGAAGCAGAAAAGCAAAGAGACCACGTTAGCTTAAAGCTAAATGAGAGAATGGCTCAATAACGCGCGAGCCTTTTCAGCGACATAGCAGCCGACGATAAAGGCCAAAACCGCTCAATTTCGGGGTTTTGTGTTTTGTTTTCAAATGGATAGCCCTTGTCTATAGCTATGAGATATTATTGCGCCAGGCTTCGATTTAAGCGCATCTCGCCTGAAGGGAACCCCCCCAGCCCGCCCCCGCTCGTCCACTGGCGGCCTTATTAAACCGATTTAAATGCGATTCTACAGAGCGCGCAGAGCCGATTTCGGCCCCCAAGCTAAACCGGCGCGCATTTTCAACAACTTAGCTTCCGGTGAATCATTCTGAGACGGGAGCGCCGAACCCCTCGATCAACAAGGCTTACTCGATTTCATGCTTTTCGCGCGCGAGGCGCCCGCGCCACACGGAGAGGCTAAAGCTTATTCAACCCATCCAGCGCAGCGACTTTATAGGCTTCCGCCAGCGTTGGATAGTTGAACACGGTGTCGCGGAAGTATTCAATGCTCGCTCCCATGGTCAGCACAACCTGGCCAATGTGCACAATCTCTGCTGCCCGGTCGCCAATCACGTGCACGCCCAGCAACTTCAGCGATGAGGGATCAAAAATCAATTTCAACAATCCCTGCTCATCGCCCAGCATTTGCCCTTTAGCCAGTTCTGCATAGCGCGCGAGCCCCACTTCATAGGGCACTTTTTCCTGGGTAAGTTGCTCTTCGGTCGGCCCCACCATGGAAATCTCCGGGATGGTGTAGATCCCATACGGAATCAGGTTCGGCGGCATTTTGCCGGGCGTGCCGAACATATGGCAGCTGGCGAGCCGCCCCTGCTCCATCGAAGTGCTGGCCAATGCGGGAAAGCCGATGATGTCGCCGGCTGCGTAGATGTGCGGCACAGCAGTCTGATAGTTCTCGTTGACCAAAATTTTGCCGCGCGGGTCAGCGCTCAACCCCGCAGCTTCAAGATTCAGCCGGTCGCCGTTTGCCTGCCGTCCAATGGTGTAAAGCAATCCCTGGCCGTGCACGTTCTTGCCGCTTTCCAGTTTCGCGAAAACGCGATCGCGTTCCTGGTCAAATCCAATGGAGACGACCTTCTCGCCCAGTCGAAACACAGTTCCCAGCTGCCGCAACTGAAAGCAAAGGCTTTCCACAATTTCGCGGTCCACAAAATCCAGCAGCAACGGCCGCTGGTCGAGCAATGTGACTTTCACGCCCAGCGCCGCAAACATCGAGGCATATTCCAGGCCGATGATTCCTGCGCCCACAATGATCAAGTCGCGCGGCAAGTCTTCCAGGCAATGCACCTGATCAGAGTCGAAGATGCGCTTACCGTCAATCGGAATGCCGGCGTCGTGCGCCGGGCGGGTGCCGCAAGCGATGAGAAAATGGTGGCCGCGAACCAGTTGCGAGCCTTCATCATTCTTTATTTCCATGGTATTCGCGTCCACGAAGCGGGCATCGCCCTCCAGCGTGGTGACGTAATTCCGGCGAAGCTGCGCTTTGATGACCTCAATCTCGCGGGCCATCACCGCCTGAGCGCGGAAGGTCAAGTCCGACATGGAGATGCGGTCTTTCAGCACGTAACCGCGGCCGTAGAAAGTGCGCTGGCGGAAACCGCTGAGGTAAAGCACGGCCTCGCGCAGAGTCTTGCTGGGGATGGTTCCGGTGTGAACGCAAACCCCGCCGATGGTGCGTTTGCGGTCAATGATGGCGACTTTCTTGCGCAACTTGGCGGCGCAAATCGCGCCTTTTTGTCCGGCCGGCCCACTGCCGATGACTACCAGGTCGTATTCGTTGGCTTCCATGCGCCCGCTTTCTGTCCGACTGCCCGCGGCGTCTAAGAGACTCCAGGTTCCCGTCGGCGTCCGCGGCCTCGCAAAACGCTAACACATTTTCAATGTTGTGGATGGCTGGAAGCGTGGGAGTTTAACACAGGCGTAACAATGCAGTCGTCAGTCCTCGGTCGTCAGCCTTCAGGAAAATCGCCAATTAGTCATCAGGTTCTTGCCCCCTACCGACGACTAACGACTAGGCTGACGACCAACGACTCTACATCTGCAAGGTGGTTAGGACCCGCGCGATGGCGATCACTGGGGACTCGCGGTAGCGGAAGGAAAAAGAGCCGCGGCGAAGGATGCGGAGGTAAATCTCTTCCGCGGACGCCGTGCCGCCGGCTTCCAGAAGCGCGATGCGGCAGGCGCGCTGCAGGCGGGAGCCTCCCCGAGGCGAGTGCTCGGAGCGCGAGTTGCAGCGGAGATCGGGCGTGGTTGTCGCGTCGCGCGGTTCGGCAGATACAGCTACGGCATCAGAGCTTTGCGCTGCGCCGCCTACGCCCTGCTGCAATCCGCGCAGCGCTTGCCGGAGGCTCTTCATGCGGCGCTTGATTGCGCGCCTTTGTTCGAAAAGTTGCTGCAGTTCGACATAAGCTCGCTGCACGACCCCGGAGACCGGATCAAGCAGGCTCAACGAGGTTGCAGCGGGATTGGGCTGGCTCAACGGCAACATTCTGGGGGATTATTGCCACAGTTTTGCTCGCGCGACTATAGCGCCGGGACGGAAAACTATGAATCCGGGACAGGTTTAGGGAATTCTCCATCAGGTGCATCGCCTATCTTTTCGACCAGAGTGAGAAATTCGCTAATTCTCGACTAAAACCGCAAAGATCGCTAAGGACGCAAAGAAAGTTTGCCGCATAAGGCGAACTCACCGGCTTTGCTGCATTCGGGATGACCTGGATTGTTCTCGGGACTGGCTCACAAAGCATATGGGACGAATTGCGCCGTAACCGGGACGAATTGAGCGGCGAAGTGGGGCCTGGCTACAAACCATTTCCCGACAGTTACGTCTATCTTTCTAACAGTTTGGGGTGTGCTGGATTTCACCGCAAAGGGGCGCACAAGATCCACGCAGGGAACCGCGGTTGATGGCGCTTCGTATCGCCTTGTGTTGTTCAAGAATCCAGAACTCCGCCGCATAGGTGATTTTATGTTTCTCGCCGATGCCAGGTTCACTGATGCCGCAATGCCAAAAGTCGCGACCTCTGATGAGGCCACGCCCGGGACTACAGTCCAGCCGGAGACGGCCGAGCCGACGGAGGGCGTGATCCGCACGGTCATCGCCGATGACGAACGGCTGGCGCGCGAGAAATTGCGCCTTCTGCTGAAGCCGGAGCCGCAAGTCAACATCGTGGCGGAATGCAAGGATGGGCGCGAGACCGTTGCTGCCATCCGCGTCGCCAAGCCTGATTTGCTTCTGCTCGACATTCAGATGCCCGACTTGGACGGATTTCAGGTTTTGGCGGAGGTGCTGCCGGCCGAGATGCCAGTGGTGATCTTCACCTCGGCTTACGATCAGTATGCGATTCGCGCGTTTGAAGCGCATGCCCTCGACTACCTGCTGAAACCTTTCGATCAGGAGCGGCTGCATCACGCCATGGAGCGGGCGCGCGAGGAACTGCGCAAGGTCCAGGACCGCGAAGTTACCCATCGCATTCTGGATTTGCTTTCGCAAGTGCGAACCGAGAAGCGCCCCGTGCCGGATGCGGACCGGCGGCTGATCATCAAGACCAAGGGGCGAGTTGTGTTTCTGGATCTCGACGAGATTGACTGGGTGGGAGCATCGGCCAATTATGTTCGGCTTAACGTGGGCAAGGAATCGTATCTGCTGCGCGAAACCATTACGCGCACGGCGGAACGGCTTGATCCCCGGCATTTCGTGCGCATTCATCGCTCGACTATTGTGAATGTGCGGAAGATCAAAGAACTGATTCCGGTGAACAGCGGCGAGTATGTTGTGGTGCTGCGCAGTGGCAAAGAACTTTCCTGCAGCCGCGGGTACCGGACTGGATTGCAGCAGATGATTGAGGAGAATTCTTAGCAATCGTAAGTCGGATTAACTTCGAGTCGCCACGGATTCACGCGGATTTACGCTGATTCAAAACAAGAAACGGACCTGCTCGATTGTTACCAGTCGGGCCGAAACGCCTGTTCTCGCTGGCCCTTTTCAGCAATTTCGCGCATTCCACGTCTTTCGCATTCCTGCGGCATCTAAGATAGCTTGAGGCCGGTCAGCACGGAGCCGCGAGGAGCCTTCCAAGCATGAAAGTCTCAGCCTTCGTTATTGCCCCGTTGTGTCTGCTTGTCTTTTCCAGCTTTGCATTTGGTCAAGGCTCACCTGCAGCGCCGGAGTCAAAGCCTGGGGCCGCGCAAGCCCCCGCGCCGGCAAAAGCCGGCGAGATCATGCCCTCGGCGCCTCCCGAAGTGCTGAGCCAGCTGAATTCAGCGCTGGAAGGTTTGGTGGCGAAGATTTCGCCGGCGGTGGTGCAGATTCTGGTGGCGGGATATGGCGCGGTCAACGAAAGCAGCCACACCGATACGGCTTTAATCGCGCGGCAACATGCCGTTGGTTCGGGCGTGATTGTTGATCCCGACGGTTACATTATGACCAACGCGCACGTGGTGGAAGGCGCGCAGCGCATTCGCGTGGCGTTGCCTTTGCCGGTGGGCGAGTCGCGCATCGCCGTGCCGGTGGGCAAGCGGCACCTGGTGGATGCCAGGCTGCTCGGCACAAGCAAGGAAGCCGATCTTGCCTTGCTCAAGATTGACGCGCAGGACCTGCCCACGCTTTCGCTGGAATCGCAGCAGCCGGTGCGGGTGGGCGAGTTAGTGTTTGCGGTGGGAAGTCCGGAGGGCCTGCAGAATTCGGTGACCATGGGGGTGGTGAGCGCGGTGGGGCGGCAGGCTGATCCGGACCGGCCGATGACTTACATCCAGACCGATGCGCCCATCAACCCGGGCAACAGCGGCGGCCCGTTGGTAGATATGAACGGCGCGGTCATCGGGCTGAATACCTTCATTCTGACGCAAGGCGGCGGCAGCGAAGGCCTGGGCTTTGCGATTCCTGCCCCGGTGCTGAATTTCGTTTACCACAGCCTGCGGAAATATGGGCACGTGCATCGCATTGAAATCGGCGCGGTGGCGCAGGAGATTACTCCCGACCTGGCGGATGGCCTGCACTTGGCGCAAGCGTGGGGAATCATTATTGCGGACGTTACGCCCGGCGGCCCGGCGGCGACTGCCGGTTTGCAGGTGCAGGACATCGTGCTCACCGCCGATGGCCGGCCGGTGGCGACACTGCCGCAGCTGGAAATCGCGTTGCATGTTCACCATCTTGACCAGGTTTTCACGCTGGAGGTGCTGCGCGGCACCGAGAAAAAGACGCTCTATATTCCCGCGGTGGAGCACCGCGACAAATTGGATCGCTTGCTCGATGCGGCCGATCCGGCCAAGAGCCTGGTGCCGCGGTTGGGAATTCTGGCGATTGATCTCAACGATGATTTGCGCTCTGAGCTGGGCGACATGCGCATTCCCACCGGCGTGATAGTCGTGGGGCGGGCGGCTGATTTGATTGTCACCGACAGCGGCGTGCAGACCGGCGACGTTATCCATTCTCTGAACGGCGAGCCGGTGGATTCGGTGCAGACGCTGCGGCGGATGGTGCGAGAGTTGAAGACGGGCGATCCGGTGGCGCTGCAGGTGGAACGGGATGGGAAGTTGATGTATCTCGCCTTTGAGATGGAGTAGGGACGTACTCAGGCGAGGCACTTCTTTGCCGCGGATGAACGCGGATTGCGCGGATTCTTGAGACAGGAAAGGTCCGCGGGAATCGGTGTGAGTCGGCCGTAAAGAGGTTTTGCCGGCCCTGCGCGCGCGGGGACGCGCGCCTGCATTACGACGCGCGCGTCTAAATCCGGAGACCCACGCCGCTACGATTGCTTCTCCATCTTGTAGGTCATGGTGGTGCCCTGGCGTTTGTCGTCGTAGACGACGTTCATGGTTTTGCCGTCGGCAGAGATGGTCATGCGGACTACGCCGATGACCTTTCCGTCGCGTTTGTCGGTCTCTTCGATGGAATCGCCAATGCGCTTCAGCGAGACCATGGTGTGGCCGGGATCGCCTTCCACTGGGTAGTCTTTGCCATCGAATTTGGCGTCGTAGCTCTGGCCGGTGGGAGCGGACATCTTCAGACCGTTCTCGGTGCCCTGGTAAGTTACGGCGAGGCCGTTGTTAGAGATGTTTTCGATCTTCTCGGTGCGCCAGGAACCGGAGAGCGCGTGTGCGCCGGCAGGCTGCTTGCCCACACGCTTATAGATTACTTCTCCCGTGACCGGTTCTTTATTGCCGCCGGTCTGGTCGCTGAATTTGGCAGTGAGGGTTTTACCGTCGGCGGAGATGGTGTCAGTTTCGGTATAAACGGTTTGGCCGTCTTTCTTGTTGGTGATTTCGGCGGTGTTGTCGTCCACGATTTTGGCGGCGACGGTGTCGTAGTAGGTGTGGCCGGTCACTTTCTGGTCGGCGCCATCGGCTTTGACTTCGATCGGGGGAATGCAGCTTGAGCAGCGGTAGGTGTCTTTGCTCAGAAAGTAAACTTCCGGTTTCTTGGGGAGTTGGGCAGTGTCAACTTTGGCGACCCAGGTGCCGTCGAAGGGAGTTTGGGCGAACAGAAGACTGGGAGCAAAAAGCAACAGGGCGAGTAGCTTTTTCATAGAACACCTCGGAGAGAAATTTCGGGCAGCCGGGAAGGCCCGGCAGCAAAAGGGGGAATTGGGCTCTGGAAACGGGAGACATTCTACACCCGGGGGGTTGCCTGGGGGAGAAGGCGACGGGCGTTGCCCCTACACAGGCACAGGCTTTTCTGACGACCGACGACCATTGACTAACGACTGGTTACGGGGCTTCGATCAACTCCATCTTGCCGTCGCGGGTTCGGTGCAGGACCATCACCTTGCCTTTGGGGTCGCGGAAGACGAAGACGTCGCGATCGCGGAAGTGGGCTTCCTTGATGGCTTCTTCGAGGGTCATGGGGCGCAGGGCGACGGAATCGGAGGAGCGCACCAGGTGAACATCGGTGGTTTTGGAGACGGCAGGAAACTTGTGCACCACCACCGGCACCGCGGTCTTCTCGGTTTTGCCGACAACGGTTTGCATTTCTTCGGGAGCGGCCTCGACGCCGTCCCATTTCTTGTGGGGCTTGCGTTTTTTGGTGCGCCAGCGGGTCTTGTACTTGATGGCCTGCTTTTCGAGATGTTCGAGGGCCTCGCCGATGGCTGACATCATGTCGTGGGCCTGGGCAAGGCCGACGATGGGGCCATTGCGCGGAGTGATGGTGATTTCGGCCTTATAGCGGCGTTTTTCCACCGTGAGGATCACCTTGGTTTCGAATCTGTCGCCCAGCATTTTGCGGATTTTCGCCAAGCCGGATTCCACTTCTTTGCGGATGGCGGGGGTGATTTCGCATTGACGGCCGGTGTATTCCACGTTCATGGGCGGCTCTCCTCGGTACTTGATTTCGAGGTGTTGGTGAGATCAGGTTAGCAGAGGCATTTTTGGGTTAAAAGCAGTTCTCAGTTGTCAGATCCCAGTTCTCAGTTTTGATTACTTCTTTACGCGGCGCTGGTGCGTGCTGGGAATGCGCATATCTTCACGGTACTTGGCGACGGTGCGGCGTGTGACTTGAATGCCCTGGGACTGCAGAATACGGGTGATTTGCTCATCGGTGAGCGGGCGGCTGGGGTCTTCTTCTTCGATCAGCTTCTTGACGCGGCGCTTCAGGATGAGCAGAGAAGTGTTGCCACCTTCGGGCCCTTGCACGCTCTCACTGAAAAAGTAGCGCAACTCGAAGACGCCCTGCGGCGTGTGGGCGTATTTGTTGGCTACGGCGCGGCTTACCGTCGAAGGATGCACGCCGATTTCTTCGGCGACTTCCTTGATCATCATGGGTTTCAGGTGATCAATGCCCAGCTCGAGGAAATCCTGCTGGCGGGTGACGATGCAATAACAGACCTTCATGATGGTCTGCTTGCGCTGCTCGATGTTCTTAATGAGCTGAATGGCGCTCTTGTAGCGCTCTTTCACATAGTTGCGGGTGTCTTTGTCGTTGGTCTCGCGGGTGAGCAGGCGCTTGTAGGCCGGGTTGAGGCGAAGCTGGGGAAGATCGTCTTCGTTCATGAGCACGAGCCATTCGTCGCCGTGCTTGATGAAGGCGACGTCGGGCTCGATGAGCCGCGGCGGAACGGTGTTGTAGCGCAGGCCGGGCCGGGGATCGAGGGTGCGGATGTATTCCAGGGCCTGCTGCACTGCCTCGATGGGATGGCCGATGGCTTTGGCGATTTCCTTGAACTGCTTGTTCTGCACCGCGCGCAGGTGCTGGTCCACGATGGCAATGGCGTTCGCCAGCACTGGGGCGGCGGCCTCGCCGTGGCCGTTTTTTGCTTCCTGGAGTTGCTGCTGATGGAAGCGCAACTGATAGAGCAGGCACTCGCGCAGATCGCGGCAGGCCACCCCGGGGGGGTCCATTTGCCGGACCACTTCCAGGGCTTGCTGCAGATCGGCGGGAGTGAAGTTGGGCTTGAATGCCGGGGGAGGGGGCGCAGGCTTGGGCGGTTCGGGCGGCGCTTCGACGGCAGGAGCTAAAGCGGCACTTGATGTGAGATCAGTCTCGCTTTCGGCAGTGGCGCTGAGCCACTCCGAATCGGTGTGCCCGTTTTCTCGGCCAGGAATCTGCGGCAATTCGGAATCGGAGAGCGCGGAGTCGAGACCGAGCGCGGCGGCGTGCTTGATGACGCTCTCTCCCAGCTTGGCATCAGCTTCGGGAGGCACCGGCGGGGCCACACCCAGCATTTCTTCGTCGCTGGCGATCAGGTAGCCCTCTTCGTTCAGGTTCCCGATAATGATTTCCGCTGCCTGACGTACTGCCGGGGTCACGGGCACCGAACCCAGCTGCCACATTAGGTGGTCAGTGAGATTGCCGGGCTTGGAGAGAAAATTTTCGAACGAAGGCCGCTCAATCTCTTCCATCTCGCGCGAGCTGCGATAGCCGGGATCGAGATACTCCTGAAAGAAGGAGCCAAAATCAATTTCTTCGAAGGGATCTTTCTTTTCTTCCGCGGGAACGGGAGCTTCTTCGGAAGTTGCGGCGGCGGTGCGCTCGCGCTCTTCTTCGCGGCGGCCGACATCGTCAATCAGCGGGACAGATTCCTCAAGCTCCTCAAGGACGGGGTTCTCCACCATCTCGGTGTTGATCATGTCCTTGAGCTCAAGCTTGTTGAGCGCCAGAACACTGACCATCTGCACCAGGCCAGGGGTAAGGATCTGGCGCTGCGAGACTTTCAGGTGCAGTCTTGGTTGAAGAAGAACCATAAATCAGTCGTTGGTCGTTAGTCGTTGCTCGTTAGTCAATCGTTGTCTGCCGCACATAAAGTCGGCCCATCCTTTGGGGCCAACGACTAACGACCAACGGCCAACGACTAAACCAATGAGAAACTCTCTCCCAAATACACCCGCCTTACTTCGGGATCTGTGCCCAATTGCTCGGGCGTGCCCTGGCGGAAGATGCGTCCTTCGTTAATGATGTACGCCCGGTCGGTGACCGAGAGTGTTTCACGGACGTTGTGGTCCGTGATCAGCACACCGATGCCGCTCGCTTTGAGATCGTTAATGATCTTTTGCAAATCAAGTACGGCAATCGGGTCAATTCCGGAGAAGGGTTCGTCTAGCAAGATGAATGCCGGACTTATGCACAGCGCGCGCGCGATTTCCACACGCCGGCGTTCCCCTCCAGACAACGCATATCCGCGATTCTGACGGATGTGCTCCAGTCCCAGCTCGTCAATCAGCGTTTCCATCTTTTCCCGGCGTTCATGCCAGGAGATGGGCTGCGCTTCCAGAACCGCCAGGACATTTTCCTCCACAGTGAGTTTTCGGAAGACCGAGGCTTCCTGAGGGAGATAGCTGATGCCGTACTGCCGTGCCCGCAAATACATAGGCACGTCGGTGATGTCTTCGCCGTCCAGCAGAACCCGGCCGGTATCTGGGGGGATAAGGCCGACAATCGTGTAAAAGGTGGTGGTCTTGCCAGCGCCGTTAGGGCCAAGCAAGCCGACCACCTCGCCCTGCTCTACCCGCAGGCTGACCCCGTTTACGACCCGGCGTCCCCGGTATGACTTGCCGATCTCGTCGGTGGCCAGAGTACGCATTTATCGTGCCAACCGCGTTTGGGTGACTGCTGGGTTTGCGGTGTTACCGTCAACCAGCACCGTATCATCGTGTCTAAAGAAAGTCAACGAAACCCCGGTAATCTTGCCATGTTCGGCATCAAAAATGCAAGGCGGGCCGCCGGTGAGGACGAATTTGTCGTCGGAGGCGGTGTAGGTAAGCTCATCCCCGATAGCGCGGCGTTTTGGCTCGGTCAGCACGACGTGGCCCTGGGCGATGATGCGCTCGAGCCTTCCAGCTCCCGTAAGTGATTCTTTTGCACCGGTTTGACTGGCCGGCTGCAGGAAAACGTCGGCTTGGGCAGCGGTGATCGTGGCGTCTGCTGTCTTCGCCACCACGTTGCCGCCGAAGTGCGCTTCACGCTCGGCATCAACATAAGTTAACTGCGAGGATGTGATGGCAAGCGGCGCTGAAGCCGCGTTTTTGCCCGCCGGGGAGCCATCGCGAGGGCTTTTTTCGGCCAGCGTGAGCACGGTTGAAACCTGTTGAGTGCCGGAACTGGAGGCAATCAGCGAGCGATGGTTACGGTCGAAAGCGATTATGGGCGCCTGAACTACATTGGCGTTCTGCCACAGGCGAGCGTTGCCCTGATAGGTCGCCATGCCGGTGGAGCGGTTGGCTGTCATGCTATGCGCCGTTACGTGCACCGGATCGGAAGTTGCCAGCAGGGCCCCGTTTGGCTGTGGCTTGAGGTCGTTGTAGCTGGTTTTGACGTTACCCTCGGCGATGGCGTCACCGCTGGCGCGGTTTACGCGAACGCGGCCGGCGGTAGTGGTCATTCCGGCTTCCACAATTCGTGGTGAGCCGGTTAGTGTGAGCACCCGATCACTCACGGCATAGCGTGCAAGGTTTCCCCAGGCTTGGAGGGTGCCGTCGTTATAAGCCACATTCCCTTGCTGGGTGATGGAATCCACGCCGCCCCCGCTGCGGAAGGTGACGTCGAGGGCATCGCTCGTGCTGGTGCGGTCGGGTTGTCCGGGGGATTTGTTCACCATGCGAGCCTGCGGCGCGCCATGCAGCGCTGCGATTTGCCCTTGCTGATTTAATTTCGCCTCGAACTGGCCCGCGGTCACCACTGTCTCGTTATTTGCCCGGTTCGTTTGCTGGTTGGAGCTGGCAGTTACTGAGTCGACACCGCCGCCGTGAATTGTGATCTGCGCGGGTCCTGAAGTTTCCGCCCGCTGCAGATAACGTCCCGCACCCACGAAGAAATCTACCGCCGCCGCAGTGAGTTCGAGATCCTGTGGCTGGTTTGCTTCGGAAGCTGAAACCAAAGGTTTTTCGGCCTGAGCTTTCTTCATTTGGGCCTGTTCGATTTGAACGTCGCCTTCGGTGTGCACCTTCCGCAGCAGATTCCTGGCAGCGAAGTCCAGCACCGCCCGCTGACACTTGCCGCGCATTACCTGCGCTTCTGCGGTCTCCCAGCGAACGTCTCCCGAGAAAACCGCGGTCTGCAGGCTTGGTGTATTTTGTGCCAACTGCAGCTCCAATTGGTCTGCTTGCACTTGCGAGGGCGGATCGGCACTCGACTTCACCTGCACCTGGCCGCTGGCAAGAATGCGATCCACGCTGTTGTTGGCCCGCAGATAAAGCTTGACCTCGTCTGCCTCGAATCGCCGCGAGCCGGCCTGTCCGTGCGCCTGCTGGAACAGCAACACGCGCGGTTCTTTCGTCACGACCGCGCGAACGGCGGAGACTTTCGCCGAGTTTGCTCCTTCAACGCTTAAATTCACGTCCGACAGCAAGGTCAAGGTATTGGTTTTGGCTTCGTAGCTGGCCCCGGTGGCCGAGCCGCGTGCCTGCGGGAGAGTGAACTCAACCTTCTCTTTGGTATAGGCGTTGCCGGTTTTTTGGTTGAAAGTCAGCCCGCTGGTCTCCACGTGGATGGGATTTTTCAACTCCGCAGGCACCGCCTGATCGGGATGCGCCAGCCCTTCGGGATTGGCCTCCAACTCGATCTGCACGTCGCCCTTGGCGGTGATATCGCCGGACTTCATGTCGTAGTCAAAGTCCGAGCCGTAGATTTGGTCGAAGCGTTTGGAGTCGGGGCCGTAAAGAGTGATGTTCACGTCGTGCAGCGTGGCGTGCTCGCCCTGTTTGTATTGCACGGCCTTGCTGGCCTGGACTTTGAAGATGGTGCGTCCAGCCTCAGATTTCGAAATTGTGAAACCCTGCGCGCTCTGCTGCACCTCGATGCCGATCTTCTCGGGTATTTCCTTGAGCGCGCTGTGAATGCGCCATTTGGCAATGAAATAGGCCCCCGCCACGACCGCGATGACTAAGATCGCGCCGCCGGCCAGCCAGCGCCGAAGCAGAGATACTTGGAGAGGCATGTGCGGATAGTGTAATTGAGCGGGCACGGTGCTCGTGCGGTATCGCGTCGCGAACACCCTGACGGTTCGCATCAGCGTAACAATGATAGGATTCGCGTGGGCTTTCGCTTCCGCTGCGTTTGACGCGCAGTGACTCTCACAAAGACCGCAAAGCGGGGGCTCGGAGCGAGTACAAACAAATGGGCCGTTATTTCACTTCAACCTTACCCTGCGTATCGGCCATGCTGATCTCACTCGTACTGCCTTTGTCTGGTGATGCCGCTCCAGGCCAAGAGCCGTCGTTCGACTGTCGCAAGGCCGCTTCGGTCTCTGAGAAAACTATCTGCGCAAATGCGGAACTATCTCGGCTCGACTTCCAGCTTGGACGAGTATGGAAAACCTTGCTGGATGCCTTTTCCGATTCTGCGCAGAAGCCCCAGATGAAGGCCGACCAGAAGGCGTGGATGGCGCGCAGAGAAAGTTGTGGCGATGACGCCGGTTGCATGGGCAAACTCTATCAAGAGCGGCTTTCCACGCTCAACGGCAGTGACCCGGCGCATCGCTTCGCGGGCGTATACGAAGTGAAGGACATCGGCGCATTCGATGTCTACCCGATCGGGAGTCGTTACCTTGTAAACATTCAGACCGCAGATCCGCGTCAAGGGAATTGGAGTTGTGAACTGACTGGGGAAGCCGGGCCCTCAGGTGACGACTTGGAGATCAACGTTGAGGGGTCGGTGTTTCGAGCGCGTCTGCGAGACGCCGAAACGCTGATCATCCCTGACGCCGATAGCACGTCGGCAGCAGCCGCTAAGTTCTGCGGCCTCAACGGTACCTTTGCATTCAGCTATCTTCGGGTTCGCTTCGGCCCCTAGCAGCTGAAAACGCCCAATTCCCTAGAGGCAATGGCGGGCCGGAATTAGCTGTCTTTGCGGTATAGCAGTTCGCGCATTGCTTGCCTGCGGGCGGCATTCGCCTCGCTTACGGTCTTGCGCTCATCGGCATCCATGCGGCGCTGAGTCGCTGGGGCGGTTGATTCGGGTTCACTGCAGTCCGGGCAGCGGTTGGCGAAGCCGGGTTTATCTGGCTTAAGCTCGAACTCTTCCCCGCAGACGCTGCAGATTTTGATGGGGAAAGCCATGTGTTTTTATGATACGACGCTGGCAGCGATGTGAGGAAGTAGGTTTAGCTGAGGCAGCGCCTTTCTGTTTCCTTCGCGTAACGCGAAGGAAATGCAACCTTCGATAGTGGTCACTTTGCGCACTTTGCCGGCTTCGCGGTTGGATTCTAAACCGCAAAGTGCGCGAAGGACGCAAAGAACGCCACCGCCCTGCATTGGCAAATCCAAACTGACCCCCAATACCCAACCTTCCGGTCCGGCCTATCGCAAGCTATGCCTTAGTTTGTCAGTTAAACTTGGATGCAACATGGGCCATGCTCCCGCTTTGCTCGATCTGCAAAACGTTCGCGTGATGCGCGGCGCCAAGATTGTTCTCGACGATCTCACCCTGCGGGTCAACTCCGGCGAGCACGTCGCTGTGCTAGGACCGAACGGTTGCGGCAAGTCCACGCTGGTGAAGACCATAGCGCGGGAATGCTATCCGGTGGTGCGCGACAGTTCTTCGATGAGCATCCTTGGCCGCGACCGCTGGAACGTCTTCGAGCTGCGCCCGCTACTGGGCATTGTCTCCAACGATCTGATGGCCGCATGCACCGGCAAGGTAAGCGGGCGCGATGTGGTGCTGTCAGGCTTCTTCAGCAGCGTTCGCGTTTTTCCCCATCATGAAATTGAACCCGTGCAGCGCGAGCGCGCGGACGCCGCCCTGTCCCAATTGCAGATCACTCACCTGGCCGAGCGTCCAGTGGCCGAGATGTCGTCCGGCGAAGCGCGCCGCGTGCTGATTGCGCGAGCGCTGGTGAACAAACCCAGCGCGCTGCTGTTCGACGAGCCCAGCAACTCGCTGGATTTCTTTGCGCGTCACGAGTTGCGCCAGACCATGAGCGTGTTGGCTGGAGCCGGAATCACGATCGTTCTGGTGACCCATGATCTGGCCGATATTGTCCCCGAGATTGAGCGCGTAGTGCTGATGTCGGCTGGGCGCGTTGTGGCGGACGGCAGTAAACAGGAAATTCTGCAATCCGAGCGGTTGTCGGCGTTGTTTGGAATGAACGTCGAGATCGCGTGCCGCGACGGCTACTACCACTTGTGGTAAATCGTCCTCAAACTTTCCTGGAGTGCGCCTCGGAATGTGCCAGTAGGCGCTCAACCTTCTCGCCATAACAACCTTTAAGGCTTGTCAGCAACCTGGGACGTAACCGAGCTACATCTTTACAGTCTTCGGTTGAAATGGGGGCGTGCTTCCATTAGAGCTCGGGCGGTTTGGAAATCGCGTAGCGAGAGTTCGATGCCCCCGAAGTCGGGGTGGTCGTTGTGATCCAGGGTGAAGGCAATATCGAGGGCGTCGCCGGGGAGGAGTTGCGCCTGCTGGATGCGCTCGGCCATGCGCCAGCCGAGAGCCGTATGCGAGACGGAATTTCGCCAGCCTCCGTTTGAACCAGACGCGTCGCGAGCTGAACTGGCTGTCGGCGCTGCGCCGGCGGGACTGTCGTTGGGATGACAGCGCGGCACCATCGCCGCCATCGCCATTTGATCCGCTGGTTGCTCGACAGCACTGGCTTTCAGCCTGAGCTTCACATGCTTTTCCTTCAGGATTTGTGGCGGCGCCGCCAGCCGAACATCGTGCGCGGCAAACACCGGTTGCGGATTCCCCACCCCGAAGGGTTCCAGGCGCTGCAGGAGTTGGAAGAACTCGGGCGTCACTTCATCAAGCGGAAGTTCGGCGTCGAGATTCAGCACCGGCTCGAAGTCGGCCAGCGACAGCCGCTGGCGGGCGTAGGCCTCGAGGCATGAGCGCAACTCCTCCACCCGCGCCGCGGGCATGGAAAATCCGGCGGCGTGCGCGTGTCCGCCGAAGCGGCTGAACAGGCCGCTGCATGATTCCAGCGCGTTCAACAGGTGAAACGCCGGAATCGAACGCCCGGAGCCGTGGGCTTCCTCGCCGTCGCGCGAAATCACCAGGGCCGGCCGGCCATAGCGCTCGACCACGCGCGTGGCCGTAATGCCGATGACGCCGCGGTGCCAGCCGTCACCATCAATCACCATGCAATAGGCGTCGCGCAGGGCAGCGTCATCGGCAATGCGCGCTTGGATAGATTCGAGAATGCGCTGCTCTGCCTCCTGGCGCTCGCTGTTGAGATGATCGAGGCGGTTGGCGAGTTCGCGGGCGCGTGGTTCATCTTTCACGCTAAAGAGTTCGATCACGTCGCGGGCGACATCCATGCGGCCGGCAGCGTTGATGCGCGGCGCGATGCGGAATGCAACTTCTCCCGAGGTCAGCGGCCGGCCGCTGAGCTGCGCCACCTCGAGCAATGCTTTGAGTCCCGGATTCACTGAGCTGCGCAAGCCGTCGAGTCCCAGCTTAGCAAAGACGCGGTTCTCATCCGCCAGCGGCACGGCATCCGCCACGGTTGCGATGGCCACGATTTTCAGAAACGACGTCAGCAGACGCGAAAGGTCGCTGCCCGGCCGACGCCGCTCCAGCAGCGCTTGTGCCAGCTTGAACGCCACACCCGCGCCGCACAGGGCTTTGCAGGGATACTCACAACCCGCTTGGTTCGGATTCACCACCGCCAGCGCCGGCGGCACGCCATCCGGGCCGGGCAGATGATGGTCGGTAACGATCAGGTCAACGCCCAGCCGCCGCGCGGTTTCCGCTGGGGCAAAGCCGCGAATGCCCATATCCACGCTGATAATCAGGCGAATGCCCGCGCCGGCCGCGCGCTCGATCACGTCATCGCGCATGTCGTAGCCGTCGCGCACGCGGTGGGGAACGTGGAAATCAGCCCCGCCGCCGCAGAGTTCAATTGCAGTCTTGAGGACGACGATAGCTGTAGTTCCATCCACGTCGTAATCGCCGTAGATGAGCAGCGGTTCCTTGCGTTCGATGGCGGCATCAAGGCGGTCCACCGCTTCTTTCATCCCGGTCATGAGGTAGGGTGAGTGAAGCTGAGCGAGCGAAGGGTTGAGGAAGCGGGCCGCGGATTCACCGTCAATGATTCCGCGCGTAGCCAGAAGCCGGGCAAACGCATCAGCGTACAGCGCTCGCAGCCCGAGCTGAGGAAGGTCACGCAACGCGGCCTTCAAGTGCTCAATGCGGCCTGCGTCCGCAATCTTAGTTTGCCATTTCATGAATCAGTGGCCAAGGGTTGATTGCTGGTGGCTCGCCTTGCCCGGCGCTAATCACTAGCCACTGACAACCTGTCAGGCTTCGTCGTCCTGATCGGGTTCGTCCATGGCGATGCCGCCGAAATCTTCCGACATCTCCAGCAGCCGCTGATAGCGCGCATACCACTCGGTGGAAGCTTCATACACCATCATCACGCCCTGGTGCGCGAAGCCCAGTTGCACGAAGCCCGTCTTGCCCAGATAGGTGCGCAGCCAGCGGGCATCCTCGATGTCTTCATCATTGGTGAATTCGGCGCTACCCAGGTCTTCCAGCAGATCGTCGAAGTCTTTGCGCTGCAACTGCCACGACTCCATGGTGACAAAGGGTGCGCCGGCGGCTTTGGCCAGCTCAACAAAATCCTTCCAGCCCTCAGGATTGTCGGCCGACTTCCACATTACGGTCTGCACTTCTTCGTGGTCCACGTAGCCGTGAAAGCGGCGCATGCCGTGACCTTCCACGAAGGCGACCATATCGTCTTTCAGGTTGGCAAGATCGTCAGGGAAAGGGGACATTCTTAAAGTCTCGATTGTGATTGTATTCCGGAATCGTGTGGAAAGCAGCAGGGGAAGCACTTAGCACATAGCATTTAGCATTTGGCCATGCCGGATCTCCCGGCGCTCACCCCAAGGCCTCATGGCCAAATGCGAAGTGCCAAATGCCAAATACCAAATGCTGATTGCTGAGTGCTGAATGCTGACTGCTGAGTGGTGCGTGCCGACTCGCCCCGCGAATTCCTGTGCTAGACTTATACTTTCGCAACCGCGCCCGATCTTCATCATGCTCCTTTCGAAAGAATATGTGGGCTATCTTGCCCGCGAAGTCACCAAAAAATTGATAGCTGGCGAGTTCATCGAAACCAAGAACGTGGCAGCGCTCGCGGAAAAAGTGCATGCCGCGATCCTGGAAGAATTTTCCCTGGAAGACCGCATCAACGACGAGGTGCGCGTGATTCTTGAGGCTTACTCCGAAGAGATGCGCAAATCGGGGGCCAATTATCAGGAAATGTTCCGCAAAGTGAAAAGCGAACTGGTGCGCAAATACAAGGCGGTGCTGTGAGAGTCAGCCGCGACAAGGTGAATAAAGTGGCGCACGTGGTCTCCGACGCGCTGGCCGAAATGGATGGCGTGGATTTCGTGGAAGACCGCAATACCATCCGCCTTGAGATCCGCAAGATTCTCGAAGAACTGCTGAACCAGGAAGCGAAGATCGACCAATCGGCGCGGACGAAAATTGAAAACCAGAAACGCACCATCCTGGAAGGCAGCCAGGAGTGGGACATCCTCTACCGCAAGTATTATCAGGAAGAAGTGAAGAAGCTGGGCATGTAGGTCCGGCTTCGCATCAGCGAGCTTCCCATGAGCAGTTCCATGCCTGCCCCTCCCGCCATTTCGATCTCTTCGCTCACAGCATTGGTGAAAAAAGCGGCTTGCGATGCGGGTTTCGATCTCTCCGGCATCGCGCCAGCCTCCGACTTCGCGGAACTCAAGTATTTTCCTGAGTGGATTGCCGCCGGCCTCGCCGGAGAAATGAAATATATGGAGGCGCGCGACGATGCCGGCGGGCTCAAGCGGGCTTCGCTACAGGCAGCGTTTCCCTGGGCGCGCAGCGTCGTGGTTTGCGCCGTGAATTACAACACTGCACAGCCCTATTCCACGCAGCCGCACGATCCGCAAAACGGCTGGATTTCTCGCTATGCCTGGAGCCACGAGGATTATCACGATGCGGTGATGCGGCGGCTGCGGCTGGTGGAGAGCGAGCTGAAGAAACTGGCTGAACCGCAAGCCCCCTGCAATGACGGCAAGGCTCCGGCGGCGCAGTCGGGCTGCTACGTAGATACCGGCCCGCTGGTGGAACGCGTGTATGCAAAATATGCGGGCATTGGCTGGACGGGTAAGAACACCTGCCTGATCAATCAGAAGCTGGGTTCATGGCTGTTCCTCGGAGTGATTGTCACTTCGATTGAGCTAATCCCGGACATTCCCGCACCCGACCGCTGCGGCACCTGCACGCGTTGTATTGACGCCTGCCCCACGAATGCTTTTCTCGGCCCCTATCAGCTAGATGGCAGCCGCTGCATCTCCTACCTCACGATAGAAAAGCGCGGAGAAATTCCTCCCGCGTTGCGCGAGGGCATGGGGCGGCACGTTTTCGGCTGCGACATTTGCCAGGATGTCTGCCCCTGGAACCGCAAAGCGCCAGCCACGTCGCTGCCAGAATTTCAACCGCGCGAGGGACTGGTAAATCCCGCGCTCGCCTGGCTGGCAGAAATGACGGAAGAGCAATTTCGTGAAAAGTTTCGCGGCTCACCCATTCGCCGCGCCAAGCGCAGCGGAGTGCGCCGCAACGTTGCCATCGCCATGGGCAATAGCGGAGATCGTCGCTTTCTTCCTGCCCTGGAGAAGCTGGCCTGCGACCAAGACGCCGTCATCGCCGAAACTGCCCGCTGGGCCAAGACCCGCCTAACCGCCGAATCTGAAAGCTGACCCGCATCTACTAAAGTTTCCCACCCGCGTGCCGATCACACTTCGAAAAGAGCCGGAGTGTGCCCTTATGAAAGTTCGCTTCTTCGTTCTGCTTTGTGTTGCCACGTTGCTGCTTTTGCCGGGCGGTTGTTCTTCGAATCCTTCCACTCCCGCTGCCACTTCGATGACTCGTTCCTACAACGGTACGGCGTCGGTCGGCGATTTTCTCACCATCACGCTTGACCCTTCCACGCAGACGCTCGTTTACACCAACCTCTCCAACGGCGATAGCGGTAGCGTGCCCTACACTGTAAACTCCGATGGCACCTACACTCTGAACGACCCGCAAGGCAATCTTCTCGCCGCCTACGAAGTTCCCAACTATGCATTGCTGGTACAGGCCGCCAAAACCGGCCCGTATCACGATGCACCCGCGCTGATCACCGCGGTTGAAAAGGGCCATATTTCGGTGTCCACATGGGAAGGGAATGGCTACAACTACATGCAGTTCCGTACCGCCGCCGGCGGCGTTGAAGTGGGCTCGGTGGCGGTGGACGCCCAAGGCAACACCACTGCGTCTTCTTACTGGCCGTATGGCGCGCAAAGCCAGGGCAACGCTTTCAACCTCAGCAGCTTCGACGTGAACGCATTTCAGGAAGACCCTTCCGGCACGTTCTTGAAACTGGCTGACAGCAACGGGACATTCGATTACGTATTTGGCACTCCCAACGGTGTGTTTGCCGTGGACACGGCCAACGGCGCCATCCTCGGCCTCAAAAAGGCCGCCAGCAAGGATTTCATCTCTTCCTCGGCCGGGACTTACAAGGCCATTTACTATGAGAAGCTGGGAGCTACTACCGACTCCAATAATATGGAAACGGGAGCGCCCAGCCTCGGCACCGCGACCCTGGTCATCACCGCGGTTGGGCAGGTGACGGTGCAGGACGCCCTGGGCAACGTCATGCTGCAAGCCACACTGGCGCCGGTTGCCGATACACCCTACCTCTACTCGGGCGACACCGAATTGCAGGACCCCTGCTACGGCGTCTTCACCTTCCGCGTAATCACACCCACTTCGCAGCAGGATGTCTTCCTGACCTTTATGGACCGCTCGGTGCTGTTCTCATCCTTCCGCGCCGATCTGCCCTGGGGATCGGGGAACAGCTACGACTATCTTTATGGGGTCGGACTCAAGTGACTTTTTCCTGTTGACCAGCGAGTCGCTAACATGTATCCTATGCATAGGAATGCGAGGTATGCATGAACTTCAAAGGTACGCTTCCCACCTTAATTCTCCAGGCGTTGGCGCACCAGCCCAGCCACGGCTACCATATCGCGCAGGAAATTAAGGCACGCTCCAAGGGTGTCTTAGACTTCAAGGAAGGCACGCTCTATCCCGCGCTTCATAAGCTGAACAACGAGGGTCTAGTGGAGTCTTTCGAGGGCGTTGAGAAGGGCCGGCCGCGGCGTTACTATCGCATCACAAAATCCGGGCTGGCGGCGCTGAACAAGGACCGAGCCGAATGGGGCGAACTTTCACGGGCCGTGACGGCAATTCTAGCGGAGGCTTAAGCCATGACTGCATTGGATAGTTGGTTGGAGCAAGCAACCCGGCACTTGTCGAAGGATTCGGCCGCCCAGGTACGGACAGAAATTCAAGAGCACTATGAATCGGCGCGCGAGGCTGCCATAAGCCGAGGCGCAGCCGCTGCGGAAGCGGACCAGTCCGCGGTGACCGCACTGGGCAACCCAAAGGCCGCGAACCGGCAGTACCGCAAAGTGCTGTTAACCTCTGCCGAAGCCTGGATGCTCTGTGACGGCAATCGGGAAGCCCGCGCCATTTGCTCCCGCCCGTGGCTGAAATGGATACTTCTTGCAATGCCCGTGGCCGCGTCGTTGGCAGCCTCAGCGCTGTTCCTTAAAGGCGCCATCGCCCCCGCGCGGGCGCTGCTCATGGGAGGAATAGCAATTGGTTTCTTTTTTGCTGCACCATTCCTGCCGGTTTACACTCCCGCGCGGGCGCGCGTTTACCGCCTTCTGAAGTGGGCGGCGATGGTCGGCGTCTTCTGGGTTGCTTTCGGGCCAGACGCGCTCAAATATTCCTGGCTGCTGGCCTCGTGCCTGTGGATCCCGCTCTGGACCGAATGGACGCGTTTTTCGATTCGCCGGAAACTGCCCGTCGCGGAGTGGCCCAAGCAGTTGTACCTCTAATTCCGGCACCCCTCGGCGGCGAGCCCAACCTTCGGTACCGGTCAGTTTGCATTTCCGATGCAAGGCCGGTGGTGTTCTTTGCGCCCTTCGCGCACTTTGCGGTTTAGAATGCAACCGCCAAGGCCGCGAACTGCGCGAAGTGACCGCTTGCATCGACACTTAAGGTCAAACTAAGAGTGGGACCTTTCGGCCCGCGTCGCTAAGTATCTTCTCTCCAACATCGCGGGGGACGTAAAAATAGATTTTTCTTTCCGGAATTTCAAACCAAATGCAATCTTTCAGGAGAATTGTCTTTTCCTGCCAGGCAAGGTCAGTCCACGGAATTTGAAGGTTTGTCTTTAGACGCCCGTGAGCAGCTCGATTGCCCCACCACCGTACCTTGTGTTTAGGAGCGGCCAAAAGGTAAAGCGCGGACCCATTGGCGCCAAGCAAAGATCGAATCCCGTAGTCTAAGTTTGCAAACCTCAACATACACTCGTAGCGGTTGCCCTGAAATTCATCGTCATAACGATAGTCACTCTCGAACCTGCGCATGTTGCCCGCGTTCCAGAACATCAAGGCAACTGCCGCCACGGAAACAGCAATTATGATAGCCGGCGTCATTGGTTGATCCTGGTTTTGTGGGTCCTAAGACAACAACCCAAGTGCCTGGCCGCCTTCGGCCATGCTGGCAATGTTAGCCGATGGTCCCAGCGCGGCTCACGTTACTCTGGTGCGTCGCGGGCCCGGAGCCGATTCGCAATTTCACTCTGCCGCAGGAAGTTTGCAAAGCCGACTGACCGCACCCGGCACAAGCCCGACGCGATTGCTCCCGCCACGGTAATGAATCGTCTTTTGACCCCAGGAAGGCCGTTTCATTACGATTAATGCTCTGGAACGCCAGCTGGGTCTCTTATGAGAGTCCCGATGCCGACAGTAACTCCCTCCGGCGACTTAACACGTGCGGAAAGTTCAACGATCCCCTCAGGGAGGTTCCGCCTCGAATCCGTTGATATCCTGCGCGGCGTGGTTATGATTCTAATGGCGCTGGATCACACCCGGGATTTTCTCGGCGTCATCGGCGTCAATCCTACCGACCCAGCCCACGCTACAGTCTCGCTATTTTTCACCCGCTGGATCACGCACTTCTGCGCGCCCGTTTTCTTTTTGCTCACGGGTACTGGCGCGTATCTATCACTGCGCAGAAAATCCAAGCGGCAGCTCTCGCGATTCTTATTCACTCGCGGCTTGTGGCTGATCTTTTTGGAGCTGACGCTGTTTCGCTGCCTGGGATTCCAATTTAACTTCGACTATCACCTCACCCTTCTCAATGTGCTTTGGGCGCTGGGGTGGGCGATGATCGTCCTTTCGGCGCTGGTTCATTTGCCAACGTGGCTCGCCGCCGCATTCGGCCTGGTAATGATTGGCGGTCACAATTTGCTTGACTCGGTTCGATCATCGAATCCGATTTGGACGATTCTGCACTCCCCTAATTTCATCCTGAAGACTGCGCACCATTCTGTGTTCGTCGCATACGTGTTGATTCCCTGGGTTGGAGTCACCGCCGTCGGATATAGTCTTGGACAAATTTATGCCTGGGCTCCCGATCGCCGGAAAGAGTTTCTCTTGCGCGCCGGACTCGCAACCACAGCTACCTTCATAATTCTCCGAAGCATCAATCTTTACGGCGATCCAGGTCATTGGACCACGCAGAAATCCGCAGTGTTCACCGCACTCTCGTTTCTGAACACCAATAAATATCCGCCGTCACTTTTATTTCTTCTCATGACCCTCGGCCCGGCCCTGTTTTTTCTCTGGGCCGTTGACGGACACACGCCACGGTTCCTGCGTCCAGCCCTGGTTTTTGGAAGAGTGCCGATGTTCTACTATCTGCTGCACATCCCACTCATTCATCTGATAGCGGTCGTAGTTTGTTTTGCGCGTTACGGGCACGTGCATTGGATGTTCGAGTCGCCGACCGTCAGTCAATTCCCCATCACTCCCCCGCCGGGCTGGGGATTCTCTTTGCCAATCATTTATCTGTTGTGGCTATCCGTGGTGATCGCGCTCTATCCGCTTTGCCACTGGTTTGCCGCCGTTAAGCAGCGTCGCCACGATGCATGGCTTAGTTACTTCTGAACGGCGGGTGAACCCTAGCTGGGTGCCCCATCCTAGTCACTTTTTTTGCGACTAGGGTGGGCCCGTTGAATGAAATCCCCGAATGTTTCGTCACGAACGGCGTGTGGATGTTGGGCCTTCGCGGAGAGGCTGTGACTTTTGTCTTACCAATCCAAGAACTGTCATCCTGAGCGAAGCGAAGTCTCGCGGAGTCGAAGGACCCCGGTAAGTCAGGTCGCCACATCAAAGCTAAAAGGCATTCTCCCAGTGCTTTCATCGAACACCGTGAGCCTGCCGCGGAAACCACGCCAAGCGTTTCCCCTTTATTCTCTTCCACTTAACTGTAGTGACATTATTGTCTACCCAATGCCGTCACTACGATGTGTTCCACGTTGGAACATTTGTCACGAAAACGAACAGTAGGGGCCAAAAGGGCAAACTCCCCTCGCTACCTACTCGATGGTCAGCTCTTCGCGCAGCGATTCTTCCAGTTTTTTCTGGTGCTCACGGCCGAGCTTGCTGCCGCCGGAGGTAAGGTAGAAGACGTCAATCGCCATCTGGCCCTCGGTATCAATCAGGGCGATTTCGATATTGCAGTGTTCATCTGAAAAACATGAACTGATGCTGTGCAGCAGCCCCGGCCGGTCCTGAGCGATCACCTGCACCAGCGTGCTGCTTGCCGAGGAAGAGTCGTCGAACTCGATTCGCGTTTGCACTTTCACTTTTGTCGCGCCGCTGCGTTGCGAGCGCAGACGGTCGTACAACATGCGCTCCAGATCGGCTTCGCCGGTGAGCACGTCGGAGATGCTGCGCTTGAAGCGCTCCCACTCCGGCAGGTTCAGCTCCAGGGTGCGGAAGGGATCGGTGAAATAAAACGTGTCCACCACCACTCCCGCCTGATCGGAAAAAGCGTTGGCCTTCACAATGTTCATGCCCCAGGCCGCCAGCCCTCCGGCCACGCTGGCGAATAGAGATGGACGGTCGCTGGTCACCAGCGTCAGTTCATACCAGTGGCGCCCGCGCTTCAGGTCGAGTTGCACGGGATCGTCGC
>Ga0335078_10000289_pt1 | contig 81427 bp, 75 predicted proteins | sample Lox_Sample_32_FD_206711 | JGI IMG/M metagenome (GOLD analysis project Ga0335078, IMG submission 206711) | Soil microbial communities from Loxahatchee National Wildlife Refuge, Florida, United States - Lox_Sample_3.2 | ecosystem: Environmental > Terrestrial > Soil > Wetlands | place: USA... | reverse complement strand
CTGGCCGCGGCGAGCCACATCACGTGGAGCTGGCCACCAGCCTGGTGATCCGGGAGAGCACCGGCCCGCCAGGCCCGCCGGGCCGGCCGGGTCCCGGGACGTAATACTTCGCCGATACTTAGGATTTCGGGCGGCCGATCCCCTAGCCTTCCCGGTGTCGGAAAGGGAATCTGGCGGAAAGTGATGCGCGCTCGTATCTCGCGTTCTCCCCTAATGGCCGCGGCTGCCGCGGCCGGGTTGCTCGTCGCGGGGTGCAGCGCGGGCGGCGGCAGCGCCAGCCCGGGTCCGCTGGAGAAGACCAACCTGGTCATCGCGGCCGTGCCCGCCACCGACTCGGCCGGGCTCTACATCGCGCAGGAGCGGGGCATGTTCGCCGCGGCCGGCCTGCACGTGCAGATCAAGCCCGCGATCAGCAGCGCCGACGTCATCCAGAAGCAGGAACAGGGCAGCTACGACATCACGTCCGGGGCCTACCCGTCCTACATCGCCGCCGACGCGCACGGCGCCAATCTCCGGCTGCTGGTGGCCGGGTCGACGATGGGGCCGGAGACCCAGGAGATCATGGTCGTGCCCGGCTCACCGATCAACACCGTCGCCGATCTCAAGGGCAAGACGATCGCGATCAACGCGCCGGACAACATTGGCACCGTGCTGGTGGACTCGCTGCTCAGCGACAACGCGGTGAACTGGCGGCCGAACGCGCCGGCCGGGCAAAGGGTGACCCTGGTGCCGGTGCCGTTCCCGCAAATGGCCAAGGCCCTCGTGCACAAGAAGGTGGACGCGGCCTGGATGCCCGAGCCGTTCATCACCGAGGACGAGGAGAACATCGGCGCGCAGCCGCTGGCCGACGCCGACCAGGGCGCCGCGGAGAGCCTGCCCATCGCCGGCTACGTGGCCACCCAGTCGTGGGTGGACAAGTACCCGCACACCGCGGCGGTGTTCCGCAGCGTGATGGAGAAGGCCCAGGCCATCGCCGCGCAGAACCAGGCCGAGGTGCAGAAGGCGATGACGCACTTCGCGGGCGTGCTGCCGCTGTCGTCCAACATCCTGGCCACCACCGGGTTCCCGACCACCACCACGGCCGCCCCGCTGAAGCGGGTGGTCGCCCTCATGCAGCAGTTCGGCCTGCTGACCCAGAGCTACAACGTGGCCAGCTTCATCGCCCAGATCCCCCGGTGACCCACGGCGCCAGCGGGACATCCGCTCGTCCATAAGTCGGCCAAGGTTCAGGCGGCCGTCACGTGGCCGCAGCCATCCAGGAATCTGGCCACGTGACGATCAGCCCGTGAAGGTGGTGCGGCTGGCCAACTACGTGGCCCCGGCGTCCGGCGGCCTGCGCACCGCGCTGCGCGAGCTTGGCGCGGGCTACCTCGCCGCCGGCCACGAGCCGGTGCTGGTCATCCCGGGTCCCCGCCCGGACCGCCAGTACACCGGGCAGGGCCTGGTCATCACCGTGCCGGGGCCAGCCGTGCCCGGCACCGGCGGCTACCGGGCCATCACCGCGCGCCGCCCGCTGCGGCGGCTGCTGGATCAGCTGGAACCGGACCGGCTGGAGACCTCCGACCGCACCACGCTGCGCTGGACCGGGGACTGGGCCCGGGCCCGGGGCGTCCGGTCGATGATGATCTCGCACGACAGCCTGGCCGGGCTGATGCGGATGTTCGCGCCGCCCCGGCTGCCCGGGCCGCTGGTGCAGGGGATCGCCGACCGGCTCAACCGGGCCAGCGCCGCCTCCTTCGACGTGATCGTGTGCACCACCGGGTGGGCCGCGGCCGAGTTCGGCCGGCTGCCCGTGCCCAACCTGTGCCAGGTGCCGCTCGGCGTGGACCTGGCCTGGTTCCATCCCGGCCAGCGCGACGCGGGCCTGCGCTCCCGGCTGGCTCCCCGCGGTCAGCGGCTGCTGCTGCACTGCAGCCGGCTCGGCCCGGAGAAGCGCTCCGAGCGGGCCATCGGCGCGCTGGCCGAGCTGCGCCGCCGGGGGGTGCCCGCGGTGCTGGTGGTGGCCGGGGACGGCCCCCGGCGGCGCGCGCTGCAGGCTCAGGCGGGCGGGCTGCCGGTCCGGTTCCTGCGGCACGTCGCCGACCGCGGGCTGCTGGCCCGGCTGCTGGCCACCGCCGACGTGACGCTGGCCCCCGGGCTGGTAGAGACGTTCGGCCTGTCCGCGCTGGAATCACTGGCCAGCGGGACCCCGGTGGTGGTCAGCGGCCGCAGCGCGCTGCCCGAGGTGATCGGGCCGGCCGGGCTGGCCGCCGATGACACCGACGCGGCCTTTGCCGACGCGGTGCAGCGGCTGCTGGGGCAGGACGAAGCGGTCCGCCGGCATCGGGCGCGCACCCGCGCCGAGCACTTCGGCTGGCCGGCCTCGGTACGCGGCTTCCTGGCCGCGCACCAGCTGCCTATCCTGCCCAACGGCCCAGCCAGCCGCGCCGCCCCCCGCTCCGCCGCCCCCCGCCCCGGCGCGGCCCTGCTGCGTGGGCGGCCATGGTGCTGAGCGCCGTCCCGGCCGCCACCCCCGGGCCGGCGCCCAGCCCGGTTACCCGCTTCGCCGCCCTCGGCGACTCGGTCACGCTCGGCATGGGTGACCCCCTGCCCCAGGGCGGCTGGCGTGGCTGGGCCGCCCTGCTGGCCGGCTCGCTGGCCCCGCCCGGCCAGGTCGAGCTGCGCAACCTGGCGCTGTCCGGCGCGCTCATCCGGGACGTGGCGCATGACCAGCTGCCCCAGGCCTTGGCCCTGGCCCCGACCCTGGCGTCGGTGCTGGTGGGCGTCAACGACACGCTGCGCGGCCCATTCGACCTGGCCACGATCGCCACCGACCTGGAAGAGATCATCCGCAGGCTGCGCCGCGGCGGGGCACTGGTCTGCACGGCGAGCCTGCCCGATCCCGGGCTGCTGCTGCGCATCCCGGACTCCCTGCGCCGGCCGCTGGCCCGCCGGGCACGGGCGATCAACGCGGTGCTGGGCCAGCTGGCCCCGCGCTACGACGTGGTGCACGTGGATCTGGCCGCCAACCCGGCCATTTACGACAAGCGCATGTGGGGGGTGGACCGGCTGCACCCGAGCGAGCGCGGGCACCGGCTGCTGGCCCGGCTGTTCGGCACCGGGCTGGCCGAGCGCGGGCTGCCGATGCTGGCGCTGCCCGGCCCGGAACCGGCCAGCCCCGAGCCCAGCGCGTGGGCCCAGGCGCGGTGGATGGCGACCAAGGGCACCGGCTGGCTCGTCCGCCGGTCCCGTGACCTGGTCCCACGGCTGCTCCAGCTGGCCGTGACCGAATGGTGGCACGAGGTCCGCGGCCATCAGGCGGGTCACGCCGATCAGCCGGTGCCCTGGGGGCAGGAACCGTGATGGGCGATCCGGTCGCCGGGGCCGGGGTGGCCGGTCCCCGGATGGCCGCCCGGGGCAGCGACTACGCCGGGCTGAGCCGCCTTGGTCCGGGCCGCGGGCCTGCTGGACCGGCGGCTCCGCTACTACGCGATCAAGATCACGGTGCTGGCGCTGCTGCTGGCCGCGGGCGGCGCGGTGTTCGCGCTGCTCGGCGACAGCTGGCCCCAGCTGGCGGTGGCGGTGTACCTGGCCGCGCTGTCCGGCCAGCTGGCGTTCCTCGGGCACGAGGCCGGTCCCCAACCGCATGGATGTGGCAGCCATGCACATCCCGCCCGCTCACCCAACTGCATGGATGCCACAACCACGTAGTCAGGACTGCATGAGTGCCACAACCATGCACATCCGGCCTGGGGACGGCACTGCATGAACGCCACAACCATGCACATCAGGCCCGGCCCGAGGGGGACCGGGGTGCCGGCTGGACCGGGTGGCGCGGCGGGATGGCGGGTGGTGGTCAGAGGGCGAGGCCGGCGCGGCGGCGGAGGTCGGCGGCGGCGGCGCGGGCCTGAGCGGCCAGGGTGACCGGGTCGGCGGTGCGCAGCTCGCTGCGGGACACCACCGGCTGGCCGCCCACGGTGAGCAGTTCGAGCGGGGCCGGCGGCCCGAAGACGAGCGCGGTCACCGGGTCGGCCATGTCGGCGTGGCCGAGGCCGTCCAGCCGCCACAGCGCCACGTCGGCCTGCTTCCCGGCTTCCAGCGAGCCCAGCTCGGCGGACCACCCGAGGCAGCGCGCGCTGCCCATGGTGCCCAGCGCCAGCGCCTGCCGCGCGGTCAGCGCGGCCGGGCCGCCGCGGGCCCGGGCGGCCAGCAGGGCCTGGCGCAGCTCGGCGGCCAGCCCGCCGTGCTCGTTCGCGGCCCCGTCGGTGCCCAGGCCGACCGGCGCCCCGCTGGCGATGAGGCCGGCCACCGGGGCGATACCCGCGCCCAGCCGGGCATTGGAGCTCGGGCAGTGCGCCACCCCGGTACCCGTCCGGCCCACCCGGGCGACCGCGGCCGCGTCGAGGTGCACGCCGTGCGCCAGCCACACGTCCGGGCCGAGCCAGCCCGCCGCGTCCAGGTACTCGATCAGCGGGCGGCCGTGGCGGGCCCGGCACACGGCGTCCTCGTCGTCGCCCTCGGCCGCGTGAGTATGCAGCCGAACACCCTTGCGCCGGGCCAGGCCGGCCGACTCGCGCAGCAGTTCCTCGCTGACCGCGGCCGGTGCGCTCGGGGCGACCGCGACGCGCAGCATCGAATCCGGTCCCGGGTCGTGGAAGCGGTCGATGTCCCGCTCGGTCGCGGCCAGGATCTCGTCCGGACCGGCCACGATGCGGTCCGGGGGCAGGCCTCCCGCGGACTCCCCGAGGTCGAGCGAGCCACGGGCGCAATGCAGCCGCAGCCCGGTAGCCCGGGCCGCCGCGACGACAGCGGCCAGCAGATCACCGCCGTCGCGGGGGAACAGATAGTGATGATCGGCGACCGTGGTGCAGCCGGACAGCGCCAGCGCGGCCAGGCCGGCCCGGGCCGCCACCCCGGTCAGGCCCGGGTCCAGATGGCTCCACACCGGATACGCCGCGGCCAGCCAGCCGGCCAGCCCGCGCTGCGCGGCCAGCCCGCGGGTGAGCCGCTGGAACAGGTGCTGGTGCGCGGCGATGAGACCCGGCGTGGCCAGGCAGCCGGTGCCGTCCACGACCCGCGCGCCCGCGATCGCGGGCGCGGGCCCAGGCCCGACCACGGCGATCCGGCCGCGGTCGAGCACCAGGTGCCCGCGCTGGTACTCGGTGCCGATCGACCCCGTCTGCGGGCTGGCCGGGGGAGCCGCCGCGGCCAGGATGCCGTCGGCGGTACCGTCCACGGTGGCCACCGCGCAGCCGTCGATGATCAGCGGCCGACCCGAGGCTGGCCGAGGTGAGCCCGTCATGGCCGGTCAGCGTAGTGCAGGCGGACGAAACGGCCAGATCACGCGGGGCTGTGGCCGCGAGGAAGCACGAGGGCCTCAGCCGAGCAGCCGCGCCCGGCAGGCCAGCTGCAGGACCAGCCGCTGGTCGGAGTCGTCCAGATCGATGTCCAGCAGGTCGGTGATGGTGCGGATCCGGTTGGCCACCGCATTGCGGTGCAGGTGCAGCTGCTGCGCGGTCTTGCTGATCGATCCCTGGTGGTCGAGATAGGCGGCCAGGGTCTGGATCGCGGTCTCGGCCCGGGGCGACCCGAGCTTCTCCAGCGGCGCGAGCTGGTCACGAACGGACGCCCGGGCCGTGTCCGATGCGTACCACTCCATCAGCATCCGCTGCACGCCGACCGCGTCATGCGCGGCGACGCCAGGTGGCCGGTGCGAAGCCCGCGCGGCGAACAGCGCTCCCCGCGCTTCGGCCGCGGAGGCGCGCAACCCCATCGGCCCCTCGTGCGGCGAGCCGACCCCGGCCCGGAACGTGACCGCGGGCAGCCGGCTGTGCAGCGCCTGCAGCGCCCGCTCGGCGGCCCGCGCCGCCTGCGCACCAGCCTGTGGCCCGGGGTTGGACGCGGTCACCCGGATCAGCACGATGGCCCGGGCGATCCGGGACAGGTGCCAGGTGCCGCCGGCCGCCGCGGCCGCCTGCAGCGCCACCTGCCCGGCCAGCTCCAGCAGCTCGAAACGCTGAACCTCATCCCGGCGGGACCCGTCCGGGGCGGCCCCGTCCGGCCCCGGGGCATCCAGGTCATCGGATTCCAGCCGGATCGCGACGTGCCAGCCGCCGAGGGCGATGTTCAGCTGCCGCGCCCGGCCCAGCAGTTCCTCGTCGATCGCGGAGTCCGAGATGAGCAGCTCGGCCAGCAGTTCGCTGCGGGACCGCACCGGTACCTCACGGGCCCGGCGGCTCAGATCCAGCAGCCGCCCGGCAGCCGCGGCCGCGTTGAACAGCACGAGACGGGCGGCCACGGCCAGATCCCCGTGCGCGTCCGGCGCGGTCAGCTCGCCGATGACCGCGTCCCCCACCACGACGGGCACGCCGGGCGCGGCCGGGCCAGCGCCGCCCGGCGGCACCGGCCGGATGTGCTCCGCGCCCAGCAGGCCACTGCCGTTGCCCAGCACGGCGCCGGCCCCCACCGCCTGCGGGTGGAACTCGACCCCGGTCCCCAGCGCGCGGCTGACCACGTCCCGGAGCTGATCCAGGTCCGCGCCGGCCTCCTCGGCGCGGAGCACGGCATCAAGACCCCGCTGGGCCCGGCCGAGCGCCTGCTGCGGGCCACCGCCGATCTCGGCCATGATCGCCTGGACCAGGCTGGCCAGCTCGGCGTGGGCCGGGATGGACAGCAGCGCGATGTCGGCCCGGCCCGCGATATCCAGCGCGGTCACCGTGGGCCGCCACTGCTCGGCGGAGAACGCGGCGACGGCGGTGATCCGGTTGACCGCTGCCCAGCGCAGCGCCATGTCCAGGCGGTAGTCGGTGACCTCGGCTGAGGCGGCGCGGCTCAGCACGACCAGGCTCGTCGCTGGGGCATTGCCCAGGTCAGCGAACCGCTCGGCCAGCCGGACGAGGGTCACTTCCCGGTCGCCACCACCCCGGCTGACCCGGCGCAGCCCAGCGAGCGGCGAGCTGGCGAGGATCTCATCGACGGTAGGCATCAGGAGGCACTTTATGCGGAGCGCACACATCAGTCACGATGACAGTGCAATCTGCCCATTCACCCTGATTAGCCCGGCTGCGAGCATGGGCTTTGCACCAGGGGTGCTGCATCGTTCCCGCCGGGCGCTGCGCACACGCGGTGTGCTCCCAGGGAGAGCCGATGAACAATGACACCGCCGCCGGTTTAGTGGTCGCCGACTCTAAGGCCCCGGATTGGTGGCCGTATGCCCGCGAGTTCCCGCACTGGCATGTCTGGCGGGGCATCGCCGGGCTGCTCTACGCCCGGCGGCTGATGTCCAGCCCGCCGCGGGTCGTGCGCAGCGAGGACCCGGTGGAACTGCTCGACCAGATCAAGAGGGCAGAACTGCACCTGTAACCGGCCAGCAGCGGAGATAGTTCCGCTACAGCCGCAGTCCGGGAACTAGGATGCATAACGCACCTACCGTCTGCCTGCCCTGACCCTACGGCCGGACCATGAAGCGACTCCTCGATCCCGACGCGCTGCACGCATTAGCGCGTGGCTGCGCGGTGCTGGGTGCCGGGGGCGGCGGCGACACCTATCTCACGTTGCTGCAAGCCCTGCAGGCGACCGAGGATTTCGGCCCGGCCCGCCTGGTTGACGTGACCGAATTGCCGGACGATGCGCTGATCATGCCGTGCGGCGGGATCGGCGCGCCCACCGTCAGCATCGAGAAGATCGAGAACGGCAACGAAGGGGAGCGCCTCCGCGACCACCTGGAGTACCTGACCGGCCGGCCGGTGGCCGCGCTTATGGCGGGCGAGATCGGCGGCGGGAATGGCCTGCTGCCGGTCAGCTGGGCGGCCCGGATGGGCCTGCCGCTGGTCGACGCGGACGGCATGGGCCGGGCGTTCCCAGAGGTCCCGCAAGTCACCATGCAGCTGGCGGGGATATCCCCGAGCCCGGCCGTGATGACGGACGAGCGCGGCAACCTGGTCGTGTTCAGGGCCATTTCCGGGCACTGGATCGAGCGCCTGGAACGGGCGGCCGCCGTCGAGTTCGGCGGGGCCGCGTCCTCCACCGAGTTCTCGCTGACCGCCGCGCAGGCGCGCACCGCGACCGTGCGGAACTCGGTCTCGCTGGCGATCAGGATCGGCGAGGCCGTGGCCGGGGTGGCCGGCAGCCCGGTGACTGCGCTGATTGCCGAAGTCGGCGCGTTCCGCCTGGTCACTGGCAAGATCGCGGACGTCGAGCGGCGCGTCACCAGCGGCTTCGTCCGCGGCTCGGTGGTGATCGAGGGCCTGGGCGAGGATGCTGGCCGCCTGATCAGGCTGGAGCTGCAGAATGAGAACCTGGTCGCGCTGGAGCGCGGGCGGGTGCTCGCATCAGTGCCCGACCTGATCTCGGTGCTGGACAGCGAGACCGCGGATGCGATCGCCACCGAGCGGATCAGGTATGGCCAGCGGGTGGTGGTGATCGCCTTCCCCTGCGACCCGGTGTGGCGCACCGGCCGCGGCGTCGCGGCCACCGGCCCCCGGGCGTTCGGTTACGACTTCGACTACCGGCCCGTGGAGGAGCTCGCCCGTGCCAGCTCCTGACTACCGCCTGGGCATCGACGTCGGCGGCACCAACACCGACGCGGTGATCATGGATACCGCCGACCGGGTGGTCGCCAAGGCCAAGGTGCCCGGGACAGCCGACATCACCAGCGGGATCACCGCCGCGATCGACGCCGTGCTGCGCGGCCCGGGGGCCGATCCCCGGCGGATCAGCCACGTGATGCTCGGCACCACGCACGCGACCAACGCCGTGCTGGAACGCCGCCAGCTGCGCCGGATCGCGGTGATCCGGATCGGCGGCCCCGCCACGCACGCCATCCGCCCGATGTTCGGCTGGCCGCCGGACCTGACCCGGGCGATCTCGGCCGGCGCGATCATCGTGGACGGCGGCATCGAGTTCGACGGCCAGGACCTGGCCCCGCTGGACACCGACGGGATCGCGCGGTTCCTGGGCGAGGTGGCCGGCCGCGCCGACGGCGTGGCCATCACCAGCGTGTTCGCCCCGGTCTCGGCCCGGCATGAGCTGGCCGCGGCCGAGATCGTCAAGCGTGAGCTGGGCGAGGTGCACGTCTCGCTCAGCCACGAGATCGGCTCGATCGGCCTGCTGGAGCGGGAGAACGCGACGATCCTTAACGGGGCCCTGGCCGGGGTGGCCAGCGACGTGGCCCTCGCGATGCACGAGGCGCTGGCCACCCACCAGCTCCGGCCGACCACGTTCTTCGCGCAGAACGACGGCACGCTGATGAGCCTGGACCAGGCCCTCCGCTACCCCGTGCTGACGATCGGCAGCGGGCCCGCCAACAGCGTCCGCGGCGCGGCCTTCCTCACCGGGACCGCCGAATCGCTGGTGATCGACGTCGGGGGCACGTCCACCGACGTGGGGGTGCTGGTCAACGGGTTCCCGCGGGAGTCGTCTCAGGGTGTGGAGATCGGCGGCATCCGGACCAACTTCCGGATGCCGGACCTGGTCACGATCGCGCTGGGCGGCGGCACCGTGGTGTCCGGGACGGACGGCGGGGTGCGCGTCGGCCCGCGCAGCGTCGGCTACCTGATCCAGCAGGAAGCGCTGGTCTTCGGGGGCGCCACCCCGACGCTCACCGACAGCGCGGTCGCGGCCGGGCGGGCGGGACTCGGAGATCGCGGGCTGACCGCGCGGCACCGCCGGATGCTGGCCCGGGCCCTGGCCCAGGCGGACACCATGCTGGCCGACGCCATCGACCGGATGAAGACCTCGCGGGACGACCGTCCACTGGTCGCGGTGGGCGGCGGCAGCATCCTCATCCCGGACCGGATCCCGGGCGTCAGCGAGGTCATCCGGCCCGAGCACTTCGATACGGCTAACGCCGTGGGCGCGGCCATCGCCTCGGTCAGCGGCCAGGTGGACCGGATCTTCCACCTGGGGCCGGGTGGCCGGCAGGTGGCCCTGGACGAAGCGCGCGCCGAGGCCCGGGAGCGCGCCGTGGCCGCCGGGGCCGACCCGGCCACGGTGCAGATCGTCGAGATGGAGGAGATCCCGCTGGCGTACCTCACCTCACCCGCAGTCCGCATCCGGGTCAAGGCGGCCGGCGCGCTCGGCGGCCTGCCCGAACACCACGTCCAGGCCAGAGCGGCCCGCCAGGCCCGCCTGGCCGAGCCCACGGCCCCGTAGCACACGAAAAAGGGACAAACGGAGGAAGGCATGAAGCCCCACCGCGCCGGCCTGCTCGCATCCGGCTCCGCTCTGCTGGTGTTGCTGGCCGCCTGCGGCGGCTCATCGCATCCCACCACCCACCATCAGGCCGGCAGCCAGGTGTTCACCTACGACACCACCGCCCCGGTGATGGTCGACGGCTGGGACCCGGCGACCGAGTACTCCGACGGCATCATCGCGATGAGCAACATGTACGAGACGCTCACCCGGTACGACACGGCCACGCACAGCGTCAAGCCGCTGCTGGCGACCAGCTGGTCCGACACCAACCACGCCAAGACCTGGACGTTCCACCTCCGGCCGGGGGTGCACTTCCACACCGGCCGGCTGGTGACCGCGCAGGCCACCAAGGCGTCCATCCTGCGGACCATGAAGCTGGCCGGTGGGGCCGCCTACGTCTGGGACGCGGTGCGCAGCATCGCCACCCCGAACAGCTCGACCATGGTGTTCCACCTGAAGTTCGCCTCGCCGCTCGATCTCGAGGCGTCCGCGTCCTACTCCGCCTACATCTACGACACGAAGGCGGCTGGCTCGGGGTCACTGACCAAATGGTTCAACGCCCCGAATGACGCGGGCACCGGCCCGTACACGGTGCAGACGTGGAACAAGGGCCAGGAGTTCGAGGTGGTGCTGAAGGCCTTCCCCGGTTACTGGGGCGGCTGGAGCGGCGCGCACTTCAAGAAGGTCGTCTACCGGGTCGTGCCGCAGGACACCACCGCCGCCCAGCTGCTGCGCTCCGGCCAGGTCGACTTCGTGGAGCAGATCAGCCCGGCCATCTGGAAGTCACTGCGGGGCCAGGCCGGCATCCAGACGATAAGCGTCCCGTCGTTCCAGAACCTGCTCAGCCAGCTGAACGCCAAGGCGCTGAGCCTGCCGGTACGGCAGGCCATCTCGTACGGGATCAACTACCCGGGCATCGTCGCCGCCCTGCAGGGCGCGGCCGTCCAGCCCAGCGGCCTGGTCCCGGCCGGCCTGCCCGGCCACTTCACCGACCTGCCCAACTACCACTACGACCCGGCGAAAGCGGCCCAGCTGCTGGCCCACGCCGGGTACGGGCCGGGGAAGAAGCCGCTGAACCTGAGCCTCACCTACACCCAGGGCGACTCGAACGAGCAGGTCGTGGCCACGCTGCTGAAGTCCAGCCTGGCCCGGCTGAACATCAATCTGCGGACCCAGTCGCTGGCCTGGCCGACCCAGTGGGCCAAGGCCAAGTCCGGCAACGCCGCGAGCCACCAGAGCATCTTCCTGGAGTACTGGTGGCCGGACTACGCCGACCCGTACACCTGGTTCACCAACCTGCTGCTGACCGAGAAGACGCCGTACTTCAACCTTTCGTACTACTCCAACCCGACGCTGGACAAGCAGATCAACCAGGTGGAGTCGCTGCTGGCGAACAACCTGAGCACGGGTGAGCAGCTGTACCGCACGATGCAGGAGGAGGTCCTGCGGCAGGCGCCGCTCGACGTGCTCTACAACGTGAACTACCAGTACGCGATGCGCACCTCGTTCACCGGCTTCCAGCCCAACCCGGCCTATGCGAACGTGGTGTTCACCTACGATCTCAGGCCGACCGGCACGAGTTGACCGGATACATCGCGCGCCGGGTCGCCCTGGCCGCGCTGGTGGTCGCCGGCGTCATCGTCGCGACGTTCGTGATCGCCAGGGTGGTGCCGGGTGACCCGGCGGCGACCTGGGCCGGGCCGCACGCCTCCGCCGCCCAGGTCGCCGCGGCACGGCGGTTCCTCGGGCTGGACCGCCCGCCGCTGGTCCAGCTGCTGTCCTACTTCGGCGGCATCGTCACCGGTAACTGGGGGCTGTCCATCCACACCCACCGGCCGGTGCTGTCCGACATCGGCACCGCCGCCCCGGCCTCGCTGGAGCTGGTCACCGCGGCCATGATCATCGCGCTGGTAGTCGCGGTGCCGCTGGGGCTCATCTCCGCGCGCTGGCCCGGCGGCCTGGTCGATCAGGCCATCCGGGCCGGCTCGATCCTCGGCGTGTCCATGCCGATCTTCTGGCTCGCGCTGATCCTGCAGCTGGTCTTCACCCAGCGGCTGCACCTGCTGCCCGCGGCGGGTGAGTACTCCCCCGGCCTGCTGTTCAGCCACCCGCTCGCCCAGCGCACCGGGTTCAGCCTGATCGACGCGACGATCAGCGGAAACTGGCCGATGCTGGGCAGCGTCCTGGTCCATCTGGTGCTGCCCGCCGTGGTCGTCGCCGCCTACCCGGCCGGGCTGATCGCCCGGATGGTCCGGGCCCAGGTGCTGGACACGGTGGGCGAGACCCACGTGCAGATGATCCGCGCGCTGGGCTACCGCGAGCGCGCGGTGTACGCGCGGTTCGCGATGAAGCTGGCCTGGAACCCGGTCGCCGCCGCGGTGGCGCTGGTGTTCGGCTACTCGCTGGTGAACACGTTCCTGGTGGAGGCGATCTTCGACTGGCCGGGGCTGGGCAGCTACGCGGCCGCCTCGGTGGCCACCCTGGACACCCCGGCCATCCTCGGCGTGACCCTGTTCATCGCCCTGGTCTACGTGGCCGCCAACCTGATCGTGGACATCGTCCAGGCCGCGCTCGACCCGAGGATCAGGCTGCGATGATCGAAGCACCCGCGCCGTTCCCGGCCGAGGCACCGGTGCTGCCCCGCGGCCAGGCCCTGCGCCGCGGCCTGCGGGCGAACCCGCTGCTGGTGGCGGGCTGCGCGCTGGTCCTGCTGATCGTCGTGATCGCGCTGCTCGCCCCGGTGCTGGCGCCGTTCCCGGGCGACGCGGGCACCGCCACCCACCCGTTCGCCGTGCTGCACCCACCCTCGGGCCGGCACTGGTTCGGCACCGACCAGGTCGGCCGGGACGTGCTGTCCCGCGTCCTGTACGGGGCGCGGATCTCTCCACTGGTGGCGGTCATCGTGCTGGCGATCGCGTGCGTGATCGGCATCCCGCTGGGCATCGCGGCCGGCTACTTCGGCGGCTGGATCGACGAAGTGATCATGCGGGTGACCGACGTCTTCCTGGCCTTCCCGTCGCTGCTGCTGGCCCTGGCCCTGGCCGCGGTGCTGCCGCCCAGCCTGACCAGCCTGACGATCGCGATCGCGGTCACCTGGTGGCCGTGGTACACCCGGCTCATCCGGGGCCAGGCCGCCTCGGTGGCGGGCCGCCCCTACATCGACAGCTGCCGGGCGCTGGGCATCCCGCGCCACCGGATCATCGTGCGGCACATCCTGCCCAACTCGATCACCCCGCTGATCGTGCAGATATCGCTGGACGTCGGCGGGGTCATCCTGACCGCTTCGGCGCTGTCCTTCCTCGGCCTCGGCGCGCAGGACCCGACCCCGGACTGGGGGCTGATGGTGGCCGAGGGGCAGACCTACTTCATCACCGACTGGTGGGTGGTCACCTTCCCGGGCATCGCGATCCTGGTCACCGCGTTCGCCTTCAACCTGCTCGGCGACGGGCTGCGCGACCTGCTGGACCCGAGGCGGAGCCTGCCGGCATGAGACTGCAGATCAAGGATCTCCAGGTGCGGTTCGGCGATCGCCGGGTGGTCAGCATCGACGAGTTCACCCTGGGCGAGGCGGAGATCGCCGGGCTGGCCGGGGAGAGCGGATCCGGGAAGTCCATGACCACGCTGGCCATCCTCGGGCTGGCCCACACGGTCGGCGCGACGGTCAGCGGCAGCATCCGGCTGGACGGCACCGAACTGACCGCGCTGTCCCAGCGGCAGCTGCGGGCGCTGCGCGGCCGGCCGGTCGCGGCCATCTTCCAGAGCCCGGCCCTCGCGTTCAGCCCGGTGTTCCGGGTGGGACAGGTGGTGCTGGGCGCGCTGCGGCTGCACGGGATGAGCCGCGCCGAGGCGACCGCGGCGGCCAGCCGGGCCATGCGCCAGGTGCTGCTCGCGCCCGACCTGCTGGACCGGTACCCCTCGCAGCTGTCCGGCGGGCAGCTGCAGCGGGTGGCCATCGCGCTCGCGCTGGCCCTGCGGGCCCGGGTGCTGCTGGCCGACGAGCCGACCAGCGCGCTCGACGTGACCGTGCAGGCTGAAGTGCTGGAGCTGCTCCGGGAGCTGCGTGCGCGGGAGGGCATGTCGGTCCTGCTGATCAGTCACGACCTGGCGGTGGTGGCCGAGCTGTGCGATCGGGTCGCGGTCATGCGCGACGGCCGGATCGTCGAGCAGGGCCCGGTCAGCGACGTGCTGGCCGCGCCGCGGCACGAGTACACGGCCGAGCTGCTGGCTGCGGTGCCCCGGATCGGGCCGGGCACGCCAGGTACCCCAGGTGGGGGGCCAGACCATGGCTAGCCGGATGGAGCCGCTGCTGGACATCAGCGACCTGTCGGTACGGTTCGGCCCGGTGCGGGCGGTCGACGGGGTCAGCCTGCAGCTCGCCGCCGGGCCGTTCGGCCTGGGCCTGGTCGGCGAGAGCGGGTCGGGCAAGACCACGATCGGCCGGGCGGTGGTCCGGCTGGCCAGGCCGGCCAGCGGCCAGATCCGGTTCGAGGGCACGGACATCAGCGCGCTCCGCGGCCGGGCGCTGCAGGACTACCGGCGCGCCGCGCAGATTGTGTTCCAGGACCCGGACAACAGCCTCGACCCGCGGATGCGGGTGGGCGGATCGGTGCGCGAGCCACTGACCGCGCACCGCCTGGTGCCGCGCCGCCAGGCCGCCCGGCGGGCCCGCGAGCTGCTGGCCGAGGTGGGCCTGGACCCGGACTTCGTGTCCCGGTACCCGCACCAGCTGTCCGGGGGCCAGCGCCAGCGGGTGGCGCTGGCCCGGGCGCTCAGCGTGCAGCCGCGGCTGCTGGTGCTGGACGAGCCGACCAGCGCGCTGGACGTCCGGGCCCAGGCCCGGGTCCTGGAGCTGATCGGCCGGCTGCGTGCCGACCGTCAGCTCTGCTACCTGCTGATCACGCACAACTTCGCGATCGTCAGCCAGCTGTGCGAGCAGACCGCGGTGCTGTACCTGGGCCGGGTGGCGGAGAGCGGCCCGACCGGAGAGCTGCTGGAACGGCCCGCGCACCCTTATACCCAGGCGCTGCGCTCGGCCGTGCCGGAGATCGACTGGACCGCCCGGCGCAGCCGGGTGGTGCTGCCCGGCGAGCCGCCCGACGCGGCCCACCCGCCGCCCGGGTGTGTGTTCCACCCGCGCTGCCCGCTGGCGATCGGCCGGTGCCGCACCGAAGTCCCGGCGCTGCGCCCGCTGGGACCGGGCCGCCTCGCCGCCTGCCACCGGGCCGAGGAGGTGCTGGCCGGGCAGCCGACCGGCAGCACCCCGACCGCGGGCTTACCGCCGGCCCGGCCGCGGGTAGGTTCGCCGCCGGCAGTGTGATAATTGTCGGCTATGTCGGTGTGGATCATCGAGGAAGCCACGCCCGGGCCGGGCCTGCGGGTCGGGGTCAAAGACCTGATCGACGTGGCCGGATGGCCCACCACCGCGGGCTGTCGCGCGGTGGCCGAGCACGCCCAGCCCGCCGCGGCCGACGCCGCGTGCCTGGCTGGACTGCGCGCGGCTATCGGCCGCGGTGAAGCGTGCCTGGCCGGCAAGACCACGCTGCATGAACTGGCCTACGGCATCAGCGGGATCAACGCCGCGTTCGGCACCCCGGTCAACCCGCTGGACCCCACCCGGGTACCGGGCGGCTCGTCCAGCGGCTCGGCCGTGGCCGTGGCCAGCGGGCAGGCCGACGTGGCCTACGGCTCGGACACCGGCGGATCGATCCGCATTCCGGCCGCGTGCTGCGGCGCGGCCGGCCTGAAGACCACGTGGGGCCGGATCCCGCTCGCGGGGGTATGGCCGCTCGCCCCCAGCCTGGACACGATCGGCCCGATGGCGCGCGACGTGGCCGGGCTGGTCGCCGGGATGACGCTGCTCGAACCCGGGTTCACCGTGGCGGCGGACCCCCCGCGACGGGTTGGGCGGGTCCTGCTCGACGCCGACCCGACTGTGGACCAGGCGGTGGACGCGGCGCTGGCCGCGGCCGGCTGGGAGGTGGTGCCGGTCGAGCTGCCCGGACTCGGCGCGGCCAGCTCCGCGGCCATGACTGTGCTGGACGCCGAGGCCTGGGCGTCCGTTGGCGAGCTGACCGTGACCGCGGCCGGGCTCATCGGCCGCGACGTGCTCAGCCGGCTGCGCCAGGCCGCCGCGCTCACCCCGGCTCAGCTGAGCGCGGCGTGGCAGGAGGCGGCCCGGTGGCGGGCCAGTGTGGCCGCGCTGTGGGACCACGTCGACCTGCTCGCCCTGCCGACGCTGCTGGGGTTCCCGCCGACCCTGGTCGACGCCCGGGAGATGGCGAACATCCGCGGCATCACCGCGCCGGTCAACCTGGCTGGGGTGCCGGCGCTGGCGCTGCCCGTCCCGTCCCGCGGACCGCTGCCCGCCAGCGTCCAGCTGATCGGCCCGGTCAACGGGGAAGAGCATCTGCTGGCCGCCGGCGCCGTGCTGGAGCGGGCGGTACAGCACTTAGCCGGGACGCGGCCTAGCCGGCTGGGCTGGACGGGCCGCCCACGGTGGGCGGCGGGGTCTGCCGCGGGGTGCCAGCCCCGGATGGCTGGCCGAAGCCGGTCAGCAGGACCAGCGCCACCGCTGCCGCCGCGACCAGGATCGAGCAGATCACCAGCCACAGCCCACCCCGCTGGCCCGGGCCCAGGCGCCCACCGAACCGGCTGGGCGGCGGCTGGGCGACGGCTGCGGCCAGGGCCCGCTGCATGCGGGCCGACATCACCCTCGATGGCCCGTTGCTCCCGGTCGCCGCGCCGCCCCCGGCCGCCGCGCCGCCCCCGGCCGCCGCGCCGCCCCCTGTCGCCGCGCTGGCCGGCACGGGTGGCGCCGGTGGTGCGCTGGGCGGCGCGGATGATGCGCCGGCCAGCCCAGGCGGTGCGCCGCCGGGCGGCGGCTGGCCCGGACCAGCCAGGTCGGACACCCGGCCCGGCGACCAGGGCCGGCTAGCGGCCCGGGACGGCCGGGATGGCGCCTCAGCGGGCTTGGGCTGGCCGTGGAAGGCCCGGGGTGCCGCGTCGCTGTCGAACTGGAGCGGCAGGCCGGGTACGGACGGGTCGGTCATCCGGAAGTCCGTGGTCGGCCGGTCTTCCACCGCGACCCGGACGGGGGGCGGAGCGGGCGGGGCGGAGGCGGGAGCGGGCGGGGCGGAGGCCGGAGCGGCCACAGCCCCGGTCGGCGCTCGGACGGCGGGAGCGGACTCGGCAGCTGGTTCGGCCGGGTGGTCAGCGTCCGGCCCGGGTGCCCCGGCCACCGGGGGCAGCCCGGCCGCCCGCTGGGCCGGCACGGCGAGCTTGCCCGGGCCCGAGGCGACCTGGACCGGCGCCACGAACTGGCCCAGCGCCTCGGCCATGGAAGCCGGCAGCCAGCCCGCCGCCGGGCCCGCGCTGTCCAGCTCGGCCAGCAGCTCGGCGGTGGTGGCCCGCTGGCTGGGATCCTTGGCCAGGCAGCGCTCGATCAACGGACGCAGCTCGGCCGGCAGCCCGTCCAGGCTCGGCGGGTGGTGCACCACCCGGTAGAGCAGCGCGGGCATTGACCCCGTGCCGAACGGGCCTTCCCCGGTCGCGGCGAAGGTGAGCAGCGCGCCCAGGCTGAACACGTCGCTGGCCGGGCTGATCTCGCCGCCCTCGGCCTGCTCCGGGGACATGAAACCGGGCGAGCCCATGACCGAGCCGGTCTGGGTCAGCACGCTGGCCTCAGCCGCCCGGGAGACGCCGAAGTCAATCACCCGCGGCCCGTCGTCCGCGATCAGGACGTTCGAGGGCTTCAGGTCGCGGTGGATGATCCCGGACTCATGGATGACGTGCAGCGCTTCGGCCAGCCCGGCGGCCAGGGTCAGCACCGACGGAACCGGCAGCGGCCCGAACCTGGTCACCGCCTCCGCCAGCGACGGCCCCGGCACATACCCGGTGGCCAGCCACGGCGTCGGCCCGTCCGGGTCGGCATCCGCCAGCACCGCGGTGAACAGCCCGCTCACCTTGCGGGCCGCCGCTACCTCACGGGCGAACCGGGCCCGGAAACCGGGCTCCTCGGCCAGCTCGGTACGGATCACCTTCACCGCGACCAGCCGCCCGCCGGCCGACCGGCCGAGGAATACCCGGCCCATGCCCCCACTGCCCAGCCGAGCCACCAGCCGATACGGCCCCACCTGGCGGGGATCATCAGTCCCCAGCCCCCGTATCATGCGAACCTCCGCCCTGCGCGATATAGGCAGTCATTCCCATAAACGTTGGGCGAACGCACTCGGGTTCAGGATTTGCGGGCGCGGCACCGGCCAACGTCGGTGCGGGTGCAGGCAGGCACGCCCGGGTGACCCGCCCCGGACGGCTCGCTCACTGGTAGGTGACAGGAAGGCGCTTGATTCCGTTAAGCCAACCAGAGCGGAGTCGCTGGGCCTCGCCGGCCTTCTGGATGGCGGGGAGCGTGTCGGCGATCGCGTTGAAGATCAGCTCGATCTCCAGCCGGGCCAGATTGGCGCCGAGGCAGAAGTGGGCTCCGCTGCCACCGAAGCCCAGGTGCGGGTTGGGGCTGCGGAGGATGTCGAACCGGCCGGGGTGGCCGAACACCGCGTCGTCGAAGTTGGCCGAGCGGTAGAATAGGCCAACCCGCTGGCCGGCCCTGATCGGCTGCCCGCCCAGCGTGGTGTCGGCCAGCGCGGTGCGCTGGAACACGGTCACCGGGGTGGCCCAGCGGACGATCTCATCCGCCGCCGTCGCCGGCCGCTCGGCCCGGAACAGCTCCCACTGATCCGGATGGTCGAGGAACGCCAGCATGCCGTGCGCGATCGCGTTGCGGGTCGTCTCGTTGCCCGCCACGGACAGCAGGATCATGAAGTAGCCGAACTCGTCCGGGGACAGCTGGTCCCCGTCCACCTCGGCGTGCACCAGCCGGGTGACGATGTCGTCGCGCGGGCAGGCCCGCCGGTCCTCGGCCATCACCATGCTGTAGCCGACCAGCTCGGCCGCGGCCGCCTCCGGGCCGTCGCCGTCGTAGTCGGGGTCGTCGTAGCCGACCATCTCGTTCGACCAGGCGAAGATCTTGCCCCGGTCCTCCTGCGGGATGCCGAGCAGCTCGGCGATGGCCTGCAGCGGCAGCTCGCAAGCCACGTCGGTGACGAAGTCGCCGGTGCCCTCGGTGAGCGCGGTGTGCACGATGCGTTCGGCGCGGGAGGTCAGCGCCTCGCGCAGGGCACCGATCGCGCGTGGGGTGAACCCCCGCGAGACGATGCCGCGCAGCTTGGTGTGCTGCGGCGGGTCGATGTTGAGCAGGATCAGCCGCTGGAGCTCGATCGCTTCCCGGCCGATGTCTTCCTGGTGGCGGATGATCGCGGTGTTCTCCCAGCTGGAGTACACATCGGTGCGCCTGGACACCTCGACCACGTCGGCATGGCGGGTGACGACCCAGTACCCGTCGTCGTCGAAGCCGGAGGCCCCGCGGCGCTGCGCGTTCCACCACACCGGCGCGGCGCGGCGCAGCTCGGCGAGTTCCTCGGCTGGCACCCGGGCGGCGTACAGGTCAGGATCGGTGAAGTCGAACCCCGGGGGGATATCCGGCTCGGCCATCATCACCCGGCCTGGGGGGCGGGGGGGCTGATCGCCCAGCGGATGCCCCCGACGAGCGCCCGGCCGGCCGGGCGGACCACGGCCGCCTCGGTGAGCGGCAGCCGCGGCAGGTAGAGCGGACGGCGGGCCCAGCCCGGCAGCAGCGAGGTCGCCGCGGCGGCCAGCACCGCGTAGGGCGGCCGGGCCACGGCGGGCAGCGGCGGGGTGAGGAGCAGGAAGCGGGCCGCGGCCCGGGCCTGCGCGGTCCCCGCCAGCTCCGGGCGGTACTGGCTGATCCGGTCGGTCAGCTCGGCCTCGGTGCGCGGCGGGTCGGGCACGCCGAGCGCCTCGGCGATCCGGGCCAGGTCGGCGACGTAGCCGTCGCGGCCGGCCTGGTCCAGCGGCTGGGCGCCGAACCTGGTGTGCGCGCACAGGAAACTGTCCGCTTCGGCGATGTGCACCCAGGTCAGCAGGTGCGGGTCGGCCGCCGCGTAGAGCCGGCCGTCCGGCGCGGTGCCCGTCACCCGGCGGTGGATGGCCCGGACCCGGTCGACCGCCGCCTGGGCATCGCCGGCCTGGCCGAACGTGGTCACGGCCAGGAAGTAGCTGGTCCGCTGCAGGCGGCCCCACGGATCCCCGCGGTAGCCGGAATGCCCGGCCACGCCGGCCATGGCCAGCGGGTGCAGCGATTGCAGCAGCAGCGCCCGGATACCCCCGACGAACATGGCCGAGTCGCCGTGCACCCGGCGGATGGGGCGGTCCTCGGCGAACCAGCGCTCGCCGGGCGTGTCGTGGATCGCGTGGCGGCGGGCCGGCCCTTCGGCCCCGGCCACCCGTTCAAAGATCGACGCGCCGATCCGGCGCCGCACGGAATCGGCTGCTGACTGCACGTTCACCTGCCCAGTATCGGAGATCCAGCGACCAGTGACGACGGCTGGGGCTGGTTTGGCGCTGGCTTGGGCGTAGGCCAGTGCCTGCGCCGCAGCCAGCTGGCGACCAGACGTGAGCGTCGTCTCACTTTGCGCAAACCGCTTGGCTCGCCAATACATTTGTGTTGTCATTTTGTGACAGAGCGTGACCAGCCGGAACCGGGGGCCTTCGGGGTCGGGTCAGGTCATCCGGAAAGGGGATGTCACATGCCTCTGTTCTCCGCGCGCGAAGTCAGCCGCATCGAGACCGGCTACCGGAGCGAACTCGGCGAGCTGTCCTGGGAGTGGGTCATCCGGGTGGACGGCACCGTGCACTACCGGCTGAACCGGGTCGCTGGCAAGGCCGAGCGGAATCCGTGGCAGCTGGTGTACCGGCTCACCCCGGCGCAGCGCCGGCTGCTCGATGCCGAACCGCACCGGGCCGCCGACCTGCTGGCCCGCATCGCCCGGGAGCGCGGTCATTACCCGGCGGGCCCGGCGGCCGGCCACGGCCAGGCCAGGGAGTGACCGGGCCGTACCGGCGTACGCTGGATGGGGATCGACGCGCGGAAATGGGTTCGCTGAATGACGGTTGCGGATGGTGGCGAGCCCGGCGCCGGTGACGATGTGCTGGAACTGGGCGGGCCGCGACGGCCGGTTCCCCGGTGGCCGCGGACGGCCGCCCTCGCGCTGGGTGTCACCGCGCTGCTGGTCGGCCTGGCCGTCGGCTACGGCGCCGGCACCCGGCACGCCGGAAAGCCGGCGGGGCCGCCCTCGCCGTCCCGGCCGCCACGCACCGCCGCGGCCGCCGCACCATTCTCGGCCGGTGGCTTCCCGCTGAGCCAGTCCGGCCCCGACTGCTCAACGCAGACCGGCCGCAAACTGCAGGTGGGCCTGCAGATCACGAACCTGTCGAAAGAGGCGGTCAGGCTCCGCCGGGTCGGGGTCGTGCTGCCGCTGGGCGGGCTGGCGGTGACCTCGAAGGCGTGGGGTCCGTGCGGCGAGCTGCCGGCCGTGGCCGAGGTGCCGGCCGCGGGTGACGGGCCGGCCGGAACGCCTTTCCCCATCCTCCGGCCGGGGGCCACAGCCTGGTTCACCGTGACCTTCAGGGTGCTGGTCAGATGCCCGAAGCCGCTGCCCGTCCAGTTCACGCTCGACTACGACCAGCAGGGCCGCCCGGCGGCCATCCGGCTGCCGGGCTTCCCCGACCTGGGCCAGGTTCCCTACTCCGGGTGCCGGTGAGCGGGGACCTGGACTCCGGTGCGGCTGGTGGGAGCTGGCGGGGTTTCACGCCCGCTGACCTGAACGACCGTTCATGAACTAGAGTTCATTCATTGCCCTGCTGGAGGGGCCGCTCTGGAGGTGCCGTGCAGGCGGAGCTGGACGTTCGCGGGCTGACCAAGCAGTTCGGTCGGCTGACTGCCGTACGGGAGATGTCGTTCACCGCGCCAGCCGGGAAGGTCACCGCCTTCCTCGGCCCGAACGGGTCCGGCAAGACGACCACGCTGCGGATGGTGCTCGGCCTGGTCCGGCCGACCGCGGGCCAGGCGCTGATCGGCGGTGTGCCGTATCGCTGGCTGCCGAGCCCGCGGCGCACCGTGGGCGCGCTGCTGGAGGCGACCAGCTGCTATCCCGGGCGGCGGGCCCGCAGCCATCTGCGGGTGCTGGCCGCCGCGGGCAGCCTCCCGGACAGCCGGGTGGACCAGGTGCTGGACCAGGTGCAGCTGACGGCCCACTCGGGCCGCCGGGTCCGCGAGTTCTCCCTGGGCATGCGGCAGCGGCTGGGCATCGCCGCCGCGCTGCTCGGCGACCCCGGGGTACTCGTCCTCGACGAGCCTGCCAACGGTCTCGACCCGGCGGGCCATGCCTGGCTGCGCGGGCTGCTGCGCGGGCTGGCGGAGGAAGGGCGCACCGTGCTGGTCGCCAGCCACCTGCTCACCGAGGTGGCGCAGACCGCCGACCAGGTGGTGATCGTCAGCGCCGGGCAGCTGCGGTTCGCCGGCCCGTTGCGGGAGATCGGCGGGACCGACGCGGCGCTGGAATCGGCATTCCTGAGCCTGACCTCGGCAGCAGGGCAGTCATGCCACCGGTGATCTGCAGCGAGTTCCGCAAGCTCAGCACCGTGCGTGCGCCGTGGCTGCTGCTCGCCGCCGGGCCGCTGATCACCCTGGCCGGCATCAGCGGGCTGGCTGTCTCGGGCGGTGACCTGCGCGACCCGGCCCTGCAGGCAAAAGCGTTCTCGCACGTGGGGCTGGCCGCCATCGTCACGCTGGTGTTCGGCATCCTGGCCGTGGGCGGCGAATACCGGCACGGCACGATCACGGATACCTATCTCAGCTTCCCGGCACGGCGGGCCGTGATCACCGCCAAACTGGCCGTCTACGGGCTGGTCGGCGCCGCGGCCGGGCTGGTCTCCTCGGTCATCGCGGTCGCGGCCAGCACGGCCTGGTGGGCCGCCCGGGGGGCCTCGTTCCAGCTGTCCACCGCCGATACCTGGCGCACGCTCAGCGGCGGGCTGGCCGCCAACGTCGCGTTCGCGGTGATCGGGGTCGGTCTCGGCGCCCTGATCCGGAACCTGGTGGCGGCGGTGGCCGCCGCGCTGGTCTGGATCGCCCTGGTCGAGGGCATCGCCGGGCAGTTGCTCGGCGCGGGCTTGGCGCGATGGCTGCCCTTCTACGCCAGCGAGTCACTGGACCGGGCCAGCCTGACCACATCCACCGGCCTGCTGCCGCAGTGGGGCGGCGCGCTGGTGCTGCTCGGCTACGGGGCCCTCTTCGCAGTGGCCGGGCTGATCATTACACTCCACCGCGATGTCACCTAGGAAGCCCGCCGTGCTCCGGGACCGCGGCGAGGAGAACCTGCGCGAGCACCTGATCGCCACGGCGGCCCGGCTGATCGACCAGCGGGGCAGCGCCGGGCTGGCCGTCCGGGACATCGCCCGGGAGGCCCAGGTGGCCGACGGCGCGCTGTACAACTACTTCGAGGACAAGGAAGACCTGCTGGCGCACGCGCTGCTCGCGCACGTCGGCCGGGTGATGTCCGAGGCCCCGCGGCTGCTGCCGCCTGCGGGCAGCGCAACGGTGGCGGAAAACCTGGCCGCGTTCATCGACCGCGGCCTGGCGGTGCTGGTGCGGGTGGTGCCCGCGTTCGCCGGGCTGCTCTCCCAGCCCCGGGTGCTCACCCGGTTCCACGCGATGGTCGGCGGGGACGCGGCGTTCGGCACCGATTCCCCGGACCAGAGCGAGCCGGACGACGGCCACGCACGCGGCCTGCCCGACGCGCTGCGCCACTACCTGCAGGCCGAGCAGCGGCTGGGGCGGATCGACCCGGCCGCGGACGTGGACGCGGCCACCCAGCTCATCGTCGGCGCCATTCACGGCCAGGTGCTGCCGCGGGTCCTGGTCACGCCGGGCCAGCCGGTTACCCCGCCGCCTGATGCCGGCGCCCGGCTGGCCGCGGCCGCCATGGGCGGCCTCGCACCGCGGCGCTGATGACCCGCCCACGCGCGTTCCTGGCCCAGCCGCGCCCCGGCTGAGCGACCGGCCCCGTCACCGCCGGAGCAGCGACGCCACCCGGCGCAGGGTTTCCCGGAGGTTGTCTTCCCCGGTCAGCTGCTGCGCCTCGGCCAGCGCCAGCCAGCGCAGCGGCGCATCCGGCCGCTCCTCCCGGATCCGGTCCGGCGTGCGGGTCGCCAGCACGAACCGGATGTCGGCATGCTCGTGGGCGGGCTCGCCCTTGCCCGCCGGGACCTGGACGATCACCACGTGCCTGAGCTGCGCGTCCGGCCAGGGCACCAGGTCGGTCAGGCCGGTCTCCTCGGCTGCCTCGCGCTGCGCGATGCCGAGCGGTTCCGCCTCCCCCGGATCGCCGTGCCCGCCGACCTGCAGCCAGGCCTGCTGCCGCTGGTGCCAGCGAAGCAGCACCCGGCCGCTGTCCGGGTGCACGACCAGCGCGGACGCGGTGATGTGCAGCGGCAGCGAGCGCAGCCACGGGTCGGCAGAGTTCGCCACGAACGCCCGCACCCGGGCCAGGTCGGCCTCTTCGGCCGCACCGGTCGGCTGGTACCCGGCCAGCATGCGGGCGACCGGCTGGCCGCCGGCGGCCGTCACCGGGTCATCTGCAGTCGGTATGCGTCAGCCACGCCAGCAGGGTACCGGCGAACCTGGGGGTCCCCGGCGGTCCGCGCCGCGGTGCCAGGCTCGGGCCAGGCGGCCCAGGTCAGCCGGCCCCGCTGAGCGCGATCAGGACGACCGACGCCCCAGCCAGGCCGAGCCCGGCGAGCCGGATGGTGGTCAGCCGCTCGCCGGACAGCACACGGGCCAGCAAGATCGTCCCGGCCGGGTACAGCGACGTGATGACGGCGGTGATCGCCAGCAGGCCGTGATGCGTGGCCAGGAAGAAGCTGAACGTGCCGGCCGCGGCGGTCAGCCCGGTCAGCGCGGACAGCCAGCGCGTGCCGGGCGGCGGCGGCCGGAGCTGCCGGGTCACCGCGGCGACGGTGGTGATCACCACCAGCGCCGTCACGCCGGAGACGGCCAGCGGCCAGGCGTCGGTGGCCGAGCCGGCCTGGTTGAGGCTGATGAAATACAGGCCGAACGCGGCGCCGGCGATCAGTCCCCAGACCACGCCACCGCGATGCCCGCTCAGCCAGCGCCCCGGCGGGCGGTCGGGTTCGCCGCCGGAATCGCCGCCCGCGGGCCGGGCGGGACCGGGTCCCGGGTCAGGGTGAGCCGGGCCGGAGTCGGCCGTCCCGGTGCTCGCGGACACGGCCGCGATGGCGGGCAGCGCCAGCGCGATGCCCGCCAGCGAGAGCGCACCAGGACGCTCCCCGAACAGCAGCCCCGCCAGCACGGAGAACGCGGCCGAGCCCACGGCGCTGATCGAACTGGCGATGCTGAACGCGGCGTGCCGGAACCCGAGATACAGGGCCATCGCCCCGGCCAGCCCGCTGACCCCGGCCAGTGCTCCCCAGGCCAGCGAGCCCAGCGACGGAGCCTGCCTGCTGACCAGCGGGATGAGACAGAGGAGCAGCGCGGTATGGGTCAGCTCGGTGGCCAGCGTGACGCGTACCACGCTGGCCCGACGGGTGGCGAGCCCGGCGGCGTAGTCGGACGCGCTGAAGCTGACCGCGGCGGCCAGCGCCAGCACGATCGCGAACATCGCCGGTCTTCCCTTCCATGTGCCCGGCAGCGGCTACGGGTCACCGCGCTGGGCGCCGCTAGCCAACGCCGGCCACCTCGGCCGCGACCAGAGCGCCCAGCTCCCAGCAGGCCGCCAGGTCCGGCTGGCCCGGCGTCCCGGTCACGCACACCGCCGGGCGTACCGCCCGCCACCGCAGGCCGCTGGTGACCGATTCCACCGCCCGGACCGCGCCGCCGGTGTCGGAGGCACCGTGCACGTACAGGCCATAGGGCCGGCGCTGGGTGGCCTCCAGGCACGGGTAGTAGATGCCGTCGAAGAAGTGCTTGAGCGCGCCCGACATGTAGCCGATGTTGGCCGGGGTGCCGAGCAGGTAGCCGTCGGCGGCCAGCACGTCGGCCGCGGCCGCGGTGAGGGCTGGCCTGACCGCCACCTCGACCCCCTCGATCTCATCGGTCCGTGCCCCGCTCACCGCTGCCTCGAACATCGCCTGCAGGGCCGGCGAGGCTGTGTGGTGCACAACCAGCAGCCTGGGCATGAGCGCTGAGCTTAGACGACCGCCGGGCCGCCCTGCCTTGTGGCGTCCCGGTTCCCCTATCATCGGACGCATCTGCCTGATGCATGGAGGACGATGCGTGATGTCAGCCGAACCGCCGGCGGCCTCGAAACTGGACTCCAATGATCCGATCGGTACCCGGTATCCCAATACCGCGCGCATCTGGAACTACCAGCTGGGCGGCAAGGACAATTTCGCGGTCGACCGGGAAGCATCCGAAGCGGCCAATGCGATGGTGCGCGGGCTGGGCGTTCCCGCCGGTACGGACACCGCGATCGAGAGCCGCCATCTGCTGCAGCGGATGGTCGACTACATGCTCAGCCAGGGTGTCTGCCAGTTCCTCGACCTCGGCTCGGGCCTGCCGAACATGGCCAACACGCACCAGATCGCGCACCGGTCGGCGGCTGAGGCGCGCATCGTCTACGTGGATATCGACCCGCTTGTCTCGGCGCATGCCGCCGCGCTGATGGCCGGCGCCCGCGTCGTCACGCTGCGGGCGGACCTGCGCCAACCGGAGCAGATACTCGGTGACGCCCAGGTCCGCGAGCTGCTCGACTTCAGTCAGCCGATCGGAATCATGTTCATGTGCGTCCTGCACTGCCTGTGGGACCGGGAAGATCCCTGGGGGATCGTCCGGCAGTTCCGGGACGCGGTGGCGCCCGGCAGCTACCTCGCGCTGAGCCACATGACCGGCGAAGCCCATCCGGAAGCCGCCGATGGGCTCTTCCGGATGACCCAGGAGCTGCACTGGAACACGCCGCTCATCTCGCGCGGCCGGGCCGACATCGCCCGGTTCTTCGACGGATTCACCCTGGTCGAGCCGGGACTGGTGGCCCCCGCGCAGTGGCGGCCCGACCTGGACGATCCGCTCCGCAGCGGTCAGGAACCCGGTGACGGCGGCGAACCCGTGCTCAGGCTGATTTCCGCCGAGCAGCCGACCGCCGACCGCGGGGTCGAGTGGCACCTGTGCGGTGTCGGCGTCAAAGATCAGCCCTGAGCCATCCTGGCGGGCCAGCGCCAACGCCTCGCCAATGACCCGGACCGGGCATATCGGGGGACGGCTGCCGGTTGTCCGGATGAACGGCAGCCGCAGCAGAAAGCAGCGCCATGCAGACCGGCTTCACCCTGGCAGACGCCCGTGATGACTTCGAGAGAGCCCGCCGCCGGGCGCGCTGGGCCCGGCTGGCGAGCTGGCTGCGCGGACGGTCAGCCGGTAGCAGCCGGCTGACGGTGCTGGCGTCGACGGCCACCGTGGCCGCGGGCCTGGCCGCGCCGGCCAACCGGGGGCACGCTGGGCTGCGGACCGGCCGGGTGGGGCCGGCCGACCACGCCTCGGTGCCGATCGACTGCATCATCGGCTCGGTCGAGCCGACGCTCAGCTTCGACCGCCGGTTCCGGCCGACCTCCCAGCTGCCCCGGACGCGGTTCGAGCGGATCGCCGCCGAGGTCCGGTCGGGGCGCGGAATGGAGCCCGTCGACCTGTACCAGTGTGGCGACGCGTACTACGTGCTGGATGGGCACCACCGGATCGCTGTCGCCCGCGCCATGGGAGAGCGCTCGGTGTGGGCCAGCGTCACGCAGCTCCGGGTCGGCCCTGCCTGCTGACCCAGCCTGACTGGGCCTGCCCCTGGGCCAGATGGGCTAGATGTACTCGCGGCGGCGCATCCAGACCAGGGTCAGCCAGCCCCAGATGGGCGGCAGGTAGGCGGTCCACAGCCGCTCGATGAACACCGCGGCAACCGCCTGGCTCTGCGGCACCCCCGCGCTGGTCAGGCCCGCGATCGTGCCTGCCTCGATGACCCCCGCCCCACCCGGGACCGGCGCCGCACCGCCGATGATCGAGGCCAGCGTCTGCACGACGATGATCGTGGGCAGGGTCAGGTGCTCCCCCACCGCGTGCAGGGTCGCACCGAGGCACAGCGCGATGAGCAGCTGGCTGATCGTGGCCCCGGCCAGCACGTACACGATCTTCCGCGGCTCGGTGGCGATCGCCTTCAGATCAGACCAGATGGTGACCAGGTGCGGCCGGACCCGCTCGGAGGCCAGGCGGCGCACGCGCGGCACCAGGGTAACCACGGCGGCCACCACCGCGACGGCCAGCACCGCGATGATCACGATCCACACCGCGGCCTGCTTCTCGCCGCCGCCGGACGGGACGTGGAAGTCACCGATCGCAAACGGAATTGAGATCAGGAACAGCAGCGTCTTCACTACCCAGCTGGCCGTGCTGGCGATGGCCCCGGCGCTGACCGCCGAGTCCACCTCGAGCCCCTGGCGCTGGAAGAACCGCACCCGGACGCCGAACACCGCCGCCTGCCCGCCGACCAGCGAGGTGAACAGGTTGGACGTCTCGAGCGCCACGCACCGGCCGTACGGGATCGGCCCGACGACCGCGCCGGTGAGTGCCCAGGCGTCGCTCAGCACCGGCAGCTGGGCCAGCACGAACGCCAGCGCCACCCAGCCCCAGCTGGCGCCGCGCATGACGTCCAGCGAGCCCTCCGCGTCCGAGAGCACGCCCAGGATCGCCCACAGGCCGATGAGACTGCCCACCACCATGAGCAGGTTCGGCCAGCTGATCCGCTTGGCCTCGACCAGCTTCGGCACGTCCACGCCGAACGCCCTGGCCAGCGACTCGCGCAGCGACTTGAGGAAGTCCTTGTGCGGCTTGGCCAGCCGCACGGTCACCGGGTCCAGCGTGGACCGCTGCAGCTGGGTGAGCACGGACTGCACGGTCGCGGCGTCCAGGACCCGATGGGCGGCGGCCACCACCCGGTCCACGCCGGCCACCACCGCCGCCGCGCCCAGCGCCGCCGCCAGGTCCCGGTCGGTGCGGGCGACGGGCGCAGATGCCGAGGCACGCCGGAAGTCACGCAGCCCGGGGCCGTCGCCGGTGACCAGGACGGTTTCCGGGCTGAGCCCGCCGTGCGCGAGGCCCGCGCCGCGCAGGGTCAGCACCGAGCGCAGGAACTCGTCGAGGACCTCGTCGCCGACCTGATCGGCGGGCAGGTCAGCGAGACGGGGGCCGGGTGGTGGCCGGGTCACCAGGACCGCGTCTTTGCTGGGGCCGCACCGGCCCGCCGCCACCACCTCGGGCACCAGCACGCCCAGCCGGCCCGTCAGCAGCGTGAGGTAGGCCTCGTGTTCCACCTGCTGCAGGCGATGGATCATCAGCGTGGGACCCGAGTCGCGGTAGATCAGGAACCGCCACAGCTTGCTCAGCCACTGGGCGTCGGCCGCGTCCCGGCCGTACACGGCCAGCTCGAGACGCCGTCCCCGGGCGTCCTCACCCGCGAACGACTGCTCCCCCCACTCCTGCCCGGGCGCCGGGGCCAGCGCCCGCGCGTCCACCCGCAGGTCCCGCACGGCCTCGGTGATCTCATCTGCCGACAGCAGCCCGGCCGGGGAACCCATCGCGAGATGGCAGGCGGCTGCCATGCCCCAGCCGATCGCGATGGACCCGGCGACGTTGAACGGCAGGGCATAGCCGCCGATCAGCGCGGCCAGCGCGGCCAGGGCCAGCGCGGTGCCCACGATCCGGTGCATGGGCCGGCTCAGGAACGGAAGGCCGGTGAGGGCGACGGCCAGGGCCACGGCCAGCTGGGTCACCGGGAAGCTGGCGTCGACGCCGGGCAGCTGCGGGATCGGCGGCCGGCCCCCGGCCGGCCCGAGCAGCGCCGAGAGCAGCAGGCACACGCCCAGCGTGGCCAGCCCGGCGAGGGCCATCTGCCGCACCGCAGCCAGCCGGGGCACGAACAGGCCGAGGAGCGCGAACGTCGCGATCACCCCGAACGAGCCGAGCTGCCAGAGCGTGGCGACCAGCCAGCGGATGCCGGTGGGCGGGGGCGTGAGCAGCCTGGTGAGCTGGATCTCCACCGACGTGTTGGCCCGGATCAGCGGAATGCAGATCGCCACGAGGACGATCGCGGCCCCCAGCCGGACGGCGTCGGATGCCCGGCGGCGGGTGGCGCCCCCGCCCCGTGGGCCGAGCACCAGGGAACGGAGCCGCTCGGCGCCCCGGTGCCGGGCGGCGGGAACCGGGCCGGTGACCTCTCCCGGCGCTGCGGCCCCCGTCTCAGGGGCCAGGGCGTGCTCGCCATCCATCGGTGGTCCCGGGGGTCATCGGCTGCGCAGGCCGCGATTACTGGGGTGACGCCATTGGCCTAATGATGAATGCCCGGCCACAGCCCCAGCAAGTCCCGCCCCGGGCGTGCCGCGCACCCGGACGGCTCGCACCTGATCATCACCCGGGCTGGTCCCCGGGTAACCGGGCATCGTCTGGCCCACTGTCGGCGAGCCCCGGGTCGGGCAGGCCAGCATCAGCCCAGCCCGGGTCCCCGGGCCCGAAGTCTGCCGACCCGGGATCGCCGGGCCCGAAGTCCGCCGGGGGGCGATCGGCTGGCTGGCCGCCTGCCGCCGGGCTGGACGGTTCACGATCCCGCCGGGTGCGGGTCCGCCAGAATCTGGCCACCCGTCACCCCCTTCCGCCTCGGCCCCGCCGCTGGTGGCAGCGTAGCTCCGCACGCCGGGCGAGTTGGCCAAAAGGGGCCGGCCCGGCCGGCCGAGGTGACCACACGGCAGGCGACACACGCCGGCCCGCCGCGCCCACCAGCAGCTAGGGGCAGCTACCTGGCCGGGCGGGTCGGCTGGCCCGCGGCCTCCTGGCGGATCTCGTCGTGGGTACCGATCGTGGACGGGCCCGGCCCCCGGACGCACAGCGCGGCCGCGGCCGACGCGAACCGGAGGGCCGTGGCCAGCGGCTCACCCGCGTCCACCGCGACGGCCAGCGCGGCGGCGAAGCAGTCACCAGCCCCGGTCGCGTCGACTGGGGCGCGGGCCGGCTCGGCCCGGTATTCCGACCAGCCGTCCCGGGTCAGCACGGCACACCCCTGGCTGCCCCGGGTCATCACCGACAGGCCGCCGTGCCTGGTGACCGCGCCGAGCAGTTCGGCCAGGTAAGGCGCCTCTTCCTCGGACACCACCACGATGTTCAGCAGCGGCGGCAGTGAACTGGGGAAACGCCGGTGAGTGAGCTCGATGTGGCCGTCGCCGCCGTCCCATCGCCGGATCAGGCCCTGCGGGGTCAGGCACACCAGCCGGGACAGGCCTGCCACGGAGAAATCCTCGACGACTACTTCCCGCGCCACCGGCGCGATATGCAGGATATTACTGTCCGGCAGCCGGCTGATATCAATTTCACCGGCCCAAGCCTGGATCCATTGTTCCCGTGAATCAGCAACCGACACATTACGGAACGTCGTTATCGGCCCGGACGGCTGAAGCCGCAAGTCGACTTCATTAGCGTAGGGCCGCCAGTACGGCTCCAGGCGGTCCGGGTTTGCCCGGCCGACCGCAGCGGTGCGAAGTCCCAGCCGGGCTGCTTGCAATGCAGCGTAGACTGCCGTTCCGCCCAGCAGGAGGGATCCCTCGGGCTGGACATCGAGGGTTGGGTTACCCAAAACCAGGTAGTCTAGCACCGCGATCCGCTCATGGAACATAGCAGGGAGATTGGCTGGTGGTACTTGGTGCATGGTACAGCAACAGGTAGCGGGCACCAACGCAAAGACAGCCTCACCACACTGCAGGCGGAATTGCTGCCCGGAGCGGCCGGCCAGCGCACTGCGAGCGTGGCCAGCGGGCTGCTGATCGGGATTGACGGCGGCGCCACCAAGACCACCGCCGCAGCACTTGACCTGGATTCGGGCCAGATTACCGCGGCTGAGACCGGGCCGAGCAATCCAGAGGCAGTGGGTTTCCAGGCCGCCGCGGCGGCGATAAACACGGCCACCCGCGCCGCGCTCCAGCAGTTGCCCGGGACCCGGATATCGCCCGACCATTCGCCGGCCGCTGGCGGGGGAAATACGGGCCCGGTTTCCGTGGCCGCAGCGGTGCTGGCTGTTGCCGGGGTAAACATTGACGCGGACCGCGCCCGTCTTTTGTCGGGGGTAACGGAGCTGAAATCACCGATCACCCTGGCGGTTAACGACGTCGTTGCAGCCTGGGCGGCCGGCTCGCTGGCGGCGCCGGGTATCGCGGTCATCTCCGGAACTGGCAGCAATACGTTTGGCGTTAACGCGCGCGGCGAGGCCTGGCGGTGTGGCGGCTGGGGACACATTCTCGGCGATGAAGGATCAGGATTCATGATTGCGCTGAACGCAATCAAGGCGGCAGTCGCCTACCGGGATGGCCGCGGCGCGTGGTCGGCGGTGATTCCGCGGATGCTGGATTTTTATGAGCTGAACAATATAGAGGACATTATGCCGGTCATCTACCGGGAGTTCGACAAGGCCCGTATCGCCGCCTTCGCCCAGCAGGTCGCCGAGGCGGCCCGGGGCGGGGATGAGCTGGCCGAGGGAATCTTCCGGCAGGCCGCCGCGGGCCTGGCTGCCCAGATCGAGGTCATCCACCGGGTCCTGGAGTTCGGCGGCCCGGCCGAGGTCACCCTGATCGGCAGTGCGTTCCAGGCCGGCGAGGTGTTCACCGGCCCGCTCCGGGAGCGGCTGCGGCCGGTCACCGGCGGCGCGGACTTCTCCGCACCGCGCCTGCCAGCGGTCGGCGGCTCACTGTGGCTCGCCGCACGGGCCGCTGGGCTGGAAACCCGGCTGCACGCTGGCGAGCTGGCCGCCAGCCTGGATGAGGCGCTGCGTCACCCGGCCACGACCGCCGTCGGGTAGCCCTCCGGGCACCGTGGGTCAGCCGAAGAACTCAGCCTGGTCCACGGTGGCGGCCAGCGCCGGCGGCAGCAGGCTGAGCCAGCGCCGGATGACCGGATCACGCCCGCCGGGGGGGACTTCGCCCATCAGCCGCAGCCGGGCGACGCCACCATCTGGGTAGATGTCCAGCCGGACGAGCCGCACCGGCCGGCCGGCCGCGGTCAGCAGCCGGAACCGGTGCTCGGTGTCCGGCAGCAGCCGGGTCCGGGGCAGCAGCTCGGCCGCGGACTCCGCGTCGGACAGCCGGGCCCATCCGGGTGCGTTGCCCACGAACCGGGACGTGTCGATCACCGCGTGGTGCAGCACGCCCGGCGCCGCGAGCCGGGCCACCAGCCAGTCGTTGCCGTCGTCCCGGCGCCGCGCGGTCTCCCAGCCATCCGACATGACCCGGGCCCGGCCTGGGCCCAGCACGTTGGCGGGGGCGGCGAAGAACATGTTGCTGCACGACTCCACCACGCCGCCGTGGAGGGCCGCGGCCAGGTCGACCCGCCCACCCAGACGCCGGGGATCGGGCACGATCTCACCGAACACGCGCAGCCGGGCCACCCCACCGTCCGGCTGGATCCGCAGCCGGACGTGGGTGACCAGCCGGTCCGGCCCAGTCACCGGCACCACGTTGGCCTGGTCGCCAGCGAGGTCGGCGAGGCCGGTGAGCGGCGCCCAGTCCGCGGCCAGCACGTCGTCGAGGGGCGGGTAGCCGAGCAGCGCGGCGCCGTCCACGGCGCCCTGCGGCGGGTAGTTGCCCCGGAAGTACGCGGTGTCGATGTTCACGGCGCGTACCACGGCGGGTGCGGCCAGCCGGACGATCGCGAAGTCATGGCCAGGCTCCCGGCGCCGCCGGGTCTCCCAGCCGTCGTACACCTTGCCGCGGACACCGAACGCCGCGGGGTCGTGGCTGGGCGGCCCGGGGTCGATGAGGTTGTGCGCGTCGGCGAAGAACTCGTCGCTGGCGAACAGCACCGACCCGCCCAGGGCCCGGCTGGCCACGTCGGGCAGCCCGCGGGATCCAGTCTGGCGCTCAGGCACGGGCCCGCCCATCCCGGTCACTCAGCGCGGCGGCGGGCTGGCTGGCCCGGGCCGGGGCGGTCAGCCGGCCAGCCCGCTGGCCCGGGCGGACGCGCTCGCCCGCCAGCCATGTCTCGTGGACCACGCCGCGCAGGGTCATCCCGGCGTAGGGGCTGACCGGGTTACGGTGCAGCAGCCGCGCTGGATCCACCACGAACCGCTCATCCGGGGCGAACACGCTGAAGTCGGCCCGCTGGCCGGGCGCGATCGTGCCCCGGTCGGCCAGCCCGGTGAGCCGGGCCGGGGCGGCGGCCATCCACCCTGCGAGCTGGCTCAGGCTGATTCCGCGCCGGGCCGCTTCGGTCCAGGCCACCGGCAGCGCGAGCTGGACCGAGGCGATACCGCCCCACGCTGTGCCGAAGTCGCCGCCCCCCGGGTCGCCGCCCCCCGGGTCGTCGCTGGCCGGGTCGCCGCCCGCCGGGACGCTGGCCGGGTCGCCGGGCGCCGGGTCGCTGCGGCCGAGCCCTTTCAGCTCAGCGGTGCACGGTGAATGGTCGGAGACCACGCAGTCGATGGTCCCGTCCGCCAGCCCGTCCCACAGCGCGCCGCGGTTGGCCTGGCCGCGGATGGGCGGGCAGCACTTGAACTGCGTACCGCCGTCCGGCACGTCCTCGGCGGCGAGCGTCAGGTAGTGCGGGCAGGTTTCCGCGGTGACCGGCAGCCCGGCCGCTTTGGCCGCCCGGATGACCGGCAGCGTCTCGGCGCTGGACAGGTGGACCACATGGGTGCGGCAGCCGGTGCGCCGGGTCTGGGCCAGCAGGCCGCCGATCGCCCGCACCTCGGCGGCGGGCGGCCGGGAGGCCAGGAAGTCCAGGTAGCGCCGGCCGTGCGCGGCGGGCGCCGCCTCGATCACAGCCGGGTCCTCGGCGTGCGCGATCAGCAGGCCGCCGAAGCTGGCGATCTCGGCCATGGCCTGGCCCAGCTGGCCGGGATCGAGCGGCGGGAACTCATCTACCCCGGACGGGAGCAGGAAGCATTTGAACCCGGCCACGCCCGCCTCGTGCAGCGCCCGCAGGTCCGCCACGTTCCCGGGAATGGCACCTCCCCAGAACGCGACATCCACCGCGAGCTGGCCCGCGGCCGCCGCCCGCTTGGCGGCCAGCGCGGCCACGCTGACGGTGGGTGGGACGCTGTTCAGCGGCATGTCCACGATCGTGGTCACCCCGCCTGCGGCGGCCGCGGCGGTGGCGGACGCGAAGCCCTCCCACTCGGTGCGGCCCGGCTCGTTCACGTGCACATGGCTGTCCACCAGCCCGGGCAGCAGGACGTGATCGCCCGGAATGGTGATGGCGCCGTCCGGCGCGGCCGGGTACTCCGCCAGCCCGGTCACGAGGCCATCGCGGACCAGCACGGTAGCTGCCCGCTCACCCACGGGCGTGATGACCCGGCGTCCCCTGATCGCCATGGTCCCGGCCACCCGCACCGCCCTTCTGCCGCTGGAACCTGATCCTCGCATACCGGTGTTTCAGCCTGGCCGCCCGGCAACGCGGGGATCTATGGTCATCTGGATGAGCGACGCCGACCCGGTTCCGGTGGCCGCCCTCGACCGCGCCCCGGCGGCCGACGCGGCGGCGATGCTGCGGCCGGCGTGCGCCAGTACCCGGTGGATCCGGCGGCTGGTGGACGGCCGGCCGCATGGCACGCTGGACCGGCTGATCGCCGCGTCGGACGCCGCTATCGGCGCGCTCAGCTGGCCAGATATCGAGGAAGCGCTGGCCGCCCACCCGAAGATCGGCAACCGCGCGCCCAGCGGCGCCGGCGAGGACCAGGAAGTGGCCTGGTCGCGGCAGGAGCAGGCCGGGGCGGCGGCGGCCCCGCCGGACGTGCAGGCCGCGCTGCGGGCCGGCAATCTGGCCTACGAAACCCGGTTCGGGCACATCTTCCTGATCTGCGCGACCGGCCAGTCGGCGCCGGGCATGCTGGCCGCGCTGCGGCAGCGGCTCGGCAACGAGCCGGGCGCCGAGCGGGAGATCGTCCGGGATGAGCTGCTGCACATCGTCCGGCTCCGGCTCGCCAAGGCATTCGGGTAGGCGGGACATGAGCATCTCCACCCACGTGCTGGACGCGACCACGGGCCGGCCCGCGGCGGGCCTGGCCGTCACGCTCAGCCAGCGCACCGGGGATGCCTGGCTGGACCTGGGGCAGCGGGCCACCGACGCCGACGGCCGGGTCAGCGACCTGGCCGGCGAGGCCGCGGCCGGGGTGTACCGCATCGTGTTCGAGACGGGGGCGTACCTGGGCGACGCGGCCTTCTACCCGGAGGTCGTCGTGGTGTTCCGGATCTCCGACCCGGCCGCGCACCATCACGTGCCGCTGCTGCTGAGCCCGTTCGCGTACAGCACCTACCGTGGCTCCTGACCCCCCGGGCCGGCCCCCAGCCGGCTGGCCGGGCGAGCCGGCCATGACTGGAAGCGAGCATCCGTGACCACCTCAACCGCCCTCACCATCGAGGGCTGCTACGTCGCGACGGTGGACGGCGCCGGCCACGAATACGCATCCGGGCACGTGGTCACCGACCAGGGCCGGATCCTCGCGGCCGGGGCGGGCCCAGCGCCAGCCGAGTACGCCACGGCCACCCGCGTCGACGGCGCCGGGCTGCTGGTGACCCCTGGGCTGGTGAACAGCCACCACCACCTGTACCAGTGGATCACCCGTGGCTACGCCACCGACGGCACCCTGTTTGACTGGCTGAAGACGCTGTACCCGGTGTGGGCGCGGCTGACCCCAGACCTGCTGGCCGACTCGGCCGCCGCCAACCTGGCCTGGCTGGCGCTCACCGGGTGCAGCACCAGCAGCGACCACCACTACGTGTTCCCGGCGGGCCAGGGCGACCTGCTCGAAGCCGAGATCCTCGCCGCGCGGCGGATCGGCGTACGGTTCCATCCGACCCGGGGATCGATGAACCTGGGCGAGTCAGCCGGCGGCCTGCCCCCGGATTCGGTGGTCGAATCCCACGACGCGATCCTGGCCGCGTCCGAGGCGGCCGTCGACCGATGGCACGACCCCTCCTTCGGCGCGATGACCCGGGTCGCGATCGCGCCCTGCTCGCCGTTCTCGGTGACCGCGGAGCTGATGCGCGACTGCGCCGAGCTGGCCCGGGCCAAGGGCGTCCGGCTGCACACCCACCTGGCCGAGACGCAGGACGAGGAAGAGTTCTGCGTGGCCAGGTTCGGCCGCACCCCGGCCCAGTACGCCGAGGATCTCGGCTGGCTCGGACCGGACGTATGGCTCGCGCACTGCGTGCATCTGTCCGGCGAGGCGGTGGCCCGGCTCGCCGCCACCGGGACTGGTGTGGCCCACTGCCCCACCTCCAACGGCCGGCTCGGCGCCGGCATCGCGCCGGTCCGCAAGCTGCTCGACGCGAACGTGGTGACCGGCCTGGGCGTGGACGGCAGCGCGTCCAACGAGTCCGGCCGGATGGTGGACGAGCTGCACCAGGCCCTGCTGGCGGCCCGCTGCGCGGGCGGGCCGCTAGCGCTTTCCGCGCGGGAGTGCCTGCGGATGGCCACCATGGGCGGGGCGCGGTGCCTGGGCCGGGAGCGTGAGCTCGGCTCGATCGAGCCGGGGAAGCTGGCCGACCTGGCCGTGTGGCGGGTGGACGCCCTGCCCGGGGCCGGGATCGAGGACCCGGTGTGCACGCTCGTGTTCGGCGCGCCCGCGCTGGAACACCTGCTCGTCGGGGGGCGCCAGGTGGTGGCCGGCGGCGAGCTGCGCACCGCCGACACCGCGGACCTCGCGGCGGCGGCGGCGCGCGCGAGCCGGCGCATCGCCCAGCACTAGGCCGCGCAGAAAGGCACCAGTCATGGCCAAGCTCGGAGCCAACCGGTACGGGAAGGCGGAGGTCCGGGTGCTGCGGGTGGCCCGCGGCCGCGGACCCCGCGGGGAGGACCTGATCCGGGACTGGAACGTGTCCACCAGCCTGTCCGGTGACCTGGCCGCGACCCACCTCACCGGGGACAACTCGGCCGTGCTGACCACGGACACGCAGAAGAACACGGTGTACGCGTTCACCAGCCGGCTCGGCGGGTGCGAGCCCGAGGTACTCGGCCTGGCCCTCGCCGACCACTTCGTCACCAGCCAGCCGCAGATCACCCGGGCCCGCATCGCGATCGAGGAATACGGCTGGAACCGGATCGGCAGCACCGGGCACTCGTTCGCCCGGCGCGGCGACCTGTCCCGGGCCACCCGGGTCATCACCGACACCGGCCTCGGCACCAGCGTGGTGACCGGGATCGAGGACCTGGTCGTGCTGAACACCACCGGCTCGGAGTTCTGGGGATTTCCCCGCGACGAGTACACGACGCTGGCCGAGACCACCGACCGGATCCTGGCCACGCAGGTCAGCGCCTGGTGGCGGTACCGCGGCACCGACGTGGACTGGGCGGCCGCGTTCGGCGCCGCGCAGCAGGCGGTCCTGGACGCCTTCAGCGGGACCTACAGCTACTCGCTCCAGCAGACCCTGTACGCGATCGGGGAGCGGGTCATCGCCGCGGTGCCCGCGGTCTGCGAGGTCCGGCTCGCGCTGCCCAACAAGCACCACTACCTCGTCGACCTCGCGCCATTCGGGCTGCGTAACGACAACGAGGTGTACCTCCCCGGCGACCGTCCTTACGGGCTGATCGAAGGGACCGTGCTGGCCGACGACGCGCCCGCCGGGGGCATCGCGTGGAGCTGACCGGCCGGTCAGCTCCCTGGCCTGGCCTCGCTCAGTTTGTGGCTGTCCGCCGCGGTCAGCTGGCAGCCGTAGATGCGCTTCAGCCCGGCGATGACCTCGAGGGCCGGCGGCCCGAACGGCGGCGTGCCCTCGAACGAGTGCAGCACGATCCCTTCCAGCAGGTCCCCCAGCGACAGGTCCAGGTATTCGGCCAGGCCCTTCAGCACCTTCAGCAGGCTGCGTTCCAGGCGGACCCCGGTCTGCACGCGCTCGATTGTTACCATGTTATTTTTTTACCATGGTAGATGACAATGAGCCGTATCCGGCGGGCCGGCCACGTCGCGTCCGGCTGTCCGGGACGGTCCGGCTCCCGGCTGACGTGACCACGCCGCTGGCCCTGTTCACCGCGCGGGGCGAGCGCGCCTGGGCCGAAGGGTGGGACCCGCGCTTCCCGGCGCCGGCCGCCGACGACGGCGAGCCGGGCACGGTGTTCGAGACCGCCCACGGCCAGCAGGCCGCGACGTGGGTGGTGTGTGCCCGCGAGCCCGGGCGATCGATCGGGTACGCGCGGATCATCCCGGGGCGCAGCGCGGGCACCGTCACGGTCATTCTGGGCCGCCAGCCCGGCTGGCCGGGCCCGGTGGCCACGGTCAGCTACGACCTCACCGCGCTGACCGAGGAGGCCACGGACGAGCTGGCCCGCTTTGCCGCGGGCTTCCCGCGGTTCCTGGGCCACTGGGAGGCGGCCATCGCGGCTGCGGCCCGGGTGACCGGGTGACCGGGTGTCGCGGCGCGGCCGGCCCGGGTGATCAGCAGTTCAGGTAGGCCAGGACGGCCAGCACCCGGCGGTTGTCGTCCTCCGACGGCGCCAGTCCCAGCTTGGTGAAGATGCTGGTCGTGTGCTTACTCACGGCCTTCTCGGTGACGAACAGCCGCTGCGCGATGGCGGCGTTGGACCGGCCCTCGGCCATCAGCGCGAGCACGTCGCGCTCCCGGCCCGACAGCCGGGAGATGGGCTCGTCACGGGACCGGCGGCCGAGCAGCTTGGACACCACCTCGGGGTCCATCACCGTGCCGCCCGCCGCCACCGTGCGGATCGCGTCCACGAACTGGTCATCGTTGAACACCCGGTCCTTGAGCAGGTAGCCGACCGCACCGGCCTGGTCGGCCAGCATTTCCCGGGCGTACAGCTGCTCGACGTACTGGGACAGCAGCAGCACCGGCAGGCCGGGCACCTGCTGCCGGGCGGTCAGCGCGGCCTGCAGCCCGTCATCGGCAAACGAGGGCGGCAGCCGCACGTCGACCACGGCCACGTCGGGCCGCTTGTCGAGCAGAGCACAGAGCAGAGCGGGCGCGGAGTCCACCGCCGCGGCTATCTCGAAATCGTGCGCGGCGAGCAGCCGGGTCAGCCCGTCCCTCAGCAGGAACAGGTCTTCGGCGACAACAACGCGCACGGCACCTCCATGACGACCATGGTCGGCCCGCCGGCCGGGCTGCTCACAGCCAGGATGCCGTCAAAGGTACCCAGCCGGCGCTCTACCCCGCGCAGCCCGCTGCCGTGGGCCGGGTCCGCACCGCCCGCGCCGTCGTCGGCCACCTCGATCCGGAGCAAGCCACCAGCGTGCCGGATGCGGATGTGCACCCGCCGCGCGCCCGCGTGCTTGACCGCGTTGGCCAGCGCTTCGGCGACCGCAAAGTAGCACGCGGACTCCACCGGCGCGGACAGGCGGCCGGGCAGATCGATGTCCAGCTCCACCGGCAGCGGCGTGTCCAGGGCCAGCGCCCGGACCGCGTGGCCGAGGCCCCGGTCGGCCAGCACCGGCGGGTAGATTCCCCGCACCAGGCTGCGCAGGTCGTTCAGGGCCCGCAGGGAGGTTTCCCGCGCCTCGGCGACCAGCGCCAGCGCGGCGTCCGGGCGGCTGGGCAGCATCCGTTCCACGGCCCGCAGATTCATGCCCAGGGCGACCAGCCGGGCCTGCGCCCCGTCGTGCAGGTCCCGCTCGATCCGGCGCAGCTCGGTGGTGGCGGCGTCCACGGCGTGATCGCGGGTTTCGGTCAGCCGCCGCACCCGGCCAGCCAGCTCGGGGTCGGGCCCCGAGATCAGCATCCCGCGGGCGTGCGCGCCGATCGTCCGTGGCGTCAGCCAGGCAGCGGCCGCCAGGAACAGGCACGCCTCTCCCCCGGCCAGCAGGGCCAGCTGCCGGTTGCTGACCAGGATCGCCCCGTAGAGCGTGGCGGGCAGGTGGACCAGGATCGGCATCGCCTGCCAGCGCGCCGCGATGCTGAAGCCCCGGACCGCGAACGCCGCGAGCAGGATGGGTATGAGGTCGGCGGCCAGGGCCGGCCACCCGATCGCGACGGCCGGTGCGGCGACGACCGCCGCCACCGTCCACGCGTGCACGCCGAACACCGTCAGCCCGATCACCGCGACCGGGACCAGGAGAATGCCCCAGCGATTCTCCAGCATCCGGCGGCGCAGCCACGGCAGCACGCCGGTCGGGTGGCCCCGCAGGCCGGCCAGCGTCCGCGGGGTGAGCAGCAGGCCGAGGGTGAGCAGCAGCAGCGCCAGCGGGAGCAGCAGCCCACCACGCGCGGCCACCGCCTGGAACGTGACGGCCCCCGGGAAGCGCCCGCCGTACACGTACGTCATGACCGCGCCCTGCGGGGGTGGCAGAGGCCCGTGCGGTGCCCCCTTCGGCGGGGATGGCACGGCCATGTTCACCACTGAATGCCAGCCGGGACCAAAGAACCGCTTCGGCGCGCCCCCGTTGGGCACCCCGGAGATCACCGAGTACCCGTGCACAGATCCGGCCCCCGCCGGGCCACGGGCTGGCCCGGGGGCCACCCACTGCACCCCCCGCTGCACCACCCGGCCCGCCGGCCCTTGCAGGCTGGTCCGCGATACAGGACCCGTCCCCAGCCAGGCCGCAGGCGCCGCAACCGCCCACTCCGCGGTGGCCCCGCCGGTCGCGACCAGCACGAGCCCGCATACGCCCAGGATGACCAGGGCAGCGGGGAGCAGATTGGCGGCCAGGGTGGGCACCCGGACGGCGATCACGATGGCGCCCGCCGCCACCGCGACGGTCCAGGGGTTGATGCCGAACAGCAGCATGCTCAGCATGGCCACCGGCACCAGCCACGCACCCCGGCCGAGCTGGCGCAGCAGCCGGGCCAGGAACCGGTACAGGACTTTCAGCATCATCCACATGGGTCAATCGTGGCCCAGGCAGCCTGGTACCGCCATGGGCTGGCGCCTAGTTCACTGGTGGGCCTGGACCTACCCCCCTGCGGACCCGGGCGCCGGCGTCGCCCGCCTGACCTGGGTGACCGCCGACCCGGCCAGCAGGACCAGCACCCCGTAGGCGCCGAGCGGGGCCGCTGCCGCCGGACCGGCCGCCGCGGCGGCGATCCCGGCCGCCACGGCGAAGTCCCGCATGCCGACCGGCAGCACCACGGCCACGGCCTGGCTCGCCGGCAGGCGCACCGACAGCAGCCAGCCCAGCAGCAGCGAACCGGCGACGAAGACGGCCAGCGCGGCCAGCACCCGCAGGTAGCCGCCGTCCAGCCGGATCTGGCTGGCCACCTGCCACAGCAGCACCGCCAGGGCGGCGATCGTGACGATCCGGATGGCTGCCCCGGCCCCGGCCCCCGGCGACCAGGCCGCACGCAGCCCCACCCCGGCGGCCAGCGGCAGCGCGACGACCAGCAGCAAGGCGGCCAGCAGCCCGGTCGCCGACAGCGTCAGCGGCGCGCCCTGCAGGGCCAGGATCGGCCCGGCCAGCAGGACGGTCAGCAGGGTCGAGGTGACCAGGAGCACGGCGGCGACCGCCGTTTCGCCACCCGCGATCGTGCACAGCGCCACCGTGGCCACCTCGGCCGGGGCCACCCCCACCGCCTGCACCCCCGGCCGCAGCACCGGGTCACCGATCAGCTGGCTGGCCGCCCAGGCCAGGGCGGGCAGCGCCGCGGTACTGACCAGCAGCACCACGGCGGCCCGGCGCCACCCGGCGCGGACCAGCGCGAGGTCGGCCACGCGGAGGGTCAGGCCGGTGGCGAAGACCAGCACGGCCAGCGCCGCGGCGATGCCGTCGTGCCGCGACAGCGCGCGGCCCGGCCCGGGCGCGGCGATCCCGGCCGCCGCGACCACCACGGCCAGGGGCAGCACGAAACGCTCGGCCGCGTCGGCGGCCGCCCCGGCGCGCCGCCCGGCTCCCCCGGCGCGGCGCCCGGCCGCTGGCCGTCCCGGCAGGCCGGTGTCCCCGGTACTCAGTGGCGCTGCGTCCCGGCCCGGGCCGGGTCCAGGGAGCAGCCCGGTTGATGGCCCTCGGTGGTCACCGACCCGCACTCCGGGCAGACCAGGTGGGCATAGCAGGCTGGCTCGCCGCCCTCCTGGCGGCCCGCATCCCCGGCAGGCCCAGCTGGGCTGGACCGCAGCAGCTCGGCCAGGACCGCGGCCTGGCTGATCGCCACGTCCCGGGTCGCAGTCAGCAGCGTGACCGGCCGGGCGGTGGCCCGTTCGCGGAGCCGGGCCAGCGCGGCGGCCGGGCCGGGCTGCTCCAGCTCGGCCCGGTAGCGCCGGCCGAACTCGCCGAACCTGGCCGGGTCATGCCCATACCAGGTGCGCAGGCCGGTGGACGGGGCCAGGTCGCGGGCCCACTCGTCCAGCCGGGCCGCGTCCTTGCGCAGACCGCGCGGCCAGATCCGGTCGACCAGGACCCGGGCACCGTCTCCGGCGGCCGGTTTCTCATACACCCGGCGGACCCTGACGTCTGGTGACATCCCGGTACCTCCCTTCCCCGTCCCGCTGCCTACTGGTCATTGTCCACCCGCTGGCCGGCGCGGACGGGCGGGGCACAATGGGGCCAGCGGCCCGCCCGGCCAGCCCGGCCAGCGGCCAGGGAGGATCTCATGACCGCGATGAAACCGGCGGAACTGACCGACCAGGTGCTGGCCGCCTACGCCGGCACACCCGACCCGCGGCTGCGTGAGCTGCTCGCCGCGCTCATCCGGCACCTGCACGGTTTCGTCACCGAGACCGGGCTGACTCATGAGGAGTGGCGGGCCGCGGTGCAGTTCCTCACCGCGACCGGGCAGCGGTGCGACGACCGGCGGCAGGAGTTCGTCCTGCTCTCCGACGTGCTCGGGGTGTCCTCGCTGGTGGACATCGCCAACGCGGCCGACGGCGCCACCGAGTCAACGGTGCTCGGCCCGTTCTACCTGCCCGGCGCCCCGCCGCGCGAGATGGGCGAGCAGATCGGCCGCCCGGAAGACGGCAGTCCCACGCTGGTGCACGGCCGGGTGAGCGACCTGGATGGCCGTCCGCTGGACCAGGCCACCCTGGACGTGTGGCAGACCGCGGGCAACGGCCTGTACGACACCCAGGACCCCGGCCAGCCCGAGTTCAACCTGCGCGGTGTGTTCGTCACCGGGCCGGACGGCGGGTACCGGTTCCGGACGGTCCGCCCGGTCAGCTATCCCATCCCCACCGATGGCCCGGTCGGCGGGCTGCTGCGCGGCGCGGGCCGGCACAACTGGCGGGCGGCGCACATCCACGCGATCGTCTCCGCTCCCGGCCGGCGCGCGGTGACCACGCACATCTTCGACGCCGACAACCCGTACCTGGACAGCGACGCGGTGTTCGGCGTCAAGGACTCGCTGATCAAGCAGTTCCGGCCGGCCGGCCCGGGCGACCCGGCGGACGTGGACTACGTGGTGGAGATGGACTTCAGCCTTGCTCCCGAGGGCACGACGGCGTCCCGAGGGCCTGACGGCTAAGGCGCAGCCGCCCAGGAACAGCCGGCCGGGTATGGGTTGCCGCCATCCGGCCCGGCTGGCGGGGTGACGGTTTCGCCGCGCAGCCAGCGGATGGCCGCCTGGACGCCCTCCCCGTACTGCGGTGGCGGATAGCGGCCCGGGTCGACCGGCCGCCCGCCGGGGCGGCCCTGCATGACCACCTCGTTGGCCGCCGCGTCCTCATAGGTCAGCTCGTAGGTGGAGGGCCGGCCGCTGGCGCGCTGGCATAGCGGCGCGGCTGGACCGTCCCCGAGGACCCAGCCGAGCAGGTCACGTACGCCGCGCAGCCGGGCCGCGTTCATCCAGGCCGGGTCCCAGCGCCATGGGTGCCGGGCGTCGGCGCCGGACAGCGGCTCGGGCAGGTCGCTGGCGGCCAGCCCGCGCAGCGCGTGCCCGCGCACCTCGCGGATCTCCGCGTCGGTGCGCGCGTAGTCGCCCTGGGCGCCGATGAAGCGGCCGCGGTTGTCGGTGTCCACCGGGATCAGGTCGCTGCCGCCCGCCAGCCAGGCCAGCACGCTGCGGGTCTGCCGGAGCTGGTCGCGGAAGTCGGCGGGCACCCCGCGCGGGGCGGTGGAACCTTCGATCTCGGCGGCCGCCTCGGCCAGGATCTCGGGCCGGGACGGCGGGCAGCCCGGGGGCAGGCCCAGCGTCACCGGGGAGGGCCGGGTGCCGGTCAGCGCCCAGGCCCAGGCCAGCGCCGTGCGGCCGTGCGGTCCGGTCTCCCGCAGGCTCTGCGCGAGCACCGCCTCCACGTGGGGGCGGGGCCGGGCGATCGCAGGGCTCAGCGGCTCGGGCACACGCACCGCCGTCACCCGCTCGCTGGTCGCCGGGTCAGTGGTGGTCACGGCCTCAACGGTAGGCCGGGCCGCTGACATCGTCAGCCGGGCCGCAGGAAAAGCGCCGAACTGGCCAGGCGGCTGGCCCGTTGTTACCCGTATCGGGGAGATCGTGACGGGTGAGGTGGGCGGGGTGCTGCTCCAGGTGGCTGGCTACGTGCTGTGGATTCCCGCCGTGGGCGCCAGCATCACCGCGCTGATCCTGCTGCTGCTCAGTTCGCGGCTGTCCGCGCGGAGCCGGGTCGCGGCGCGCTTCCCCCGCCGCGGCTGCGGTCAGGTCCGGGCCGGATACGGGCCGGTGCACGTTCAGGGGACCAGCGCCCCCGGTCCCGCCGGGCCGCTGCTGGGCGGGCTGACCGGGGCCAGCTGTGTCTGGTATCGCACCCGGGTGCTTCGCCGCTACTGGATCACCCGGCTGCGGTACGCCTTCGGCGAGTGGGCCGAGGTCGACGAGCTGGCTGAGGAGCAGATCTGGTCCTGGGACTCCGGCCCGTTCACCATCAGCGACGATACCGGCAGCGTGCTCGTGTCGCCGGGGCTGCTGGACCACCCGCGCAGCGCCCCCGCGCACCCGGTCCAGTCCACCCTCGACGAAGTCCGTGACCAGGGTGCGCAGGCCTGGCCCTACCACCATGGCCAGCTCGGGGTCCTGCTCAGCGGCGGCCGGCTGCCGGCCGGTGTGCTGGACCGCTTCGCCGCGCCCGCCACCCGTACCGCCGGCTACCGGGTGCAGGAGGAGATCCTGCCAGCCGGGCTGACGTGCCACGTGTTCGCGATCCCCACCGACCTGGGCTACGGGCCCATGCTGGCCATACCGTTCCAGGATGGGCCCGCGGTGTCCGGCCAGCCGCTCCCCGACTCGCTGGCCCGCGGCGGCAGGCGGGCCCGGGTCTGGGCGGCCTTGATCGGCGCCTGCGGGATCGCGCTGTTCCTCGCCTCGGCGCTGCTCCTCGTCCCGGGCAGCTACTGATCCGGCTTGCGGAACGCATCTAAAAATAGTCTTTATTAGTGATAGAGTGCAGGCGTGATCCTGCCTCCCGACGAGCCTGACTCTCCTCCGGACGAGCCTGATCCGCCGCCGGGCGACGCTGACTCGTCTCCGGGCGACGCTGACTCGCCTCCGGGCGACGCTGACTCGCCTCCGGACGATGCTGGCCTGGGCGCGCTGAGCTGCCTGGACGACCCGGTACGGGGCAGGCTGTACAAGTTCGTGGCCGGGTGCGGCCGGGCGGTGGGCCGGGACGAGGCCGCGACCGCCGCGGGCATCGGCCACGCGCTGGCCGCGTACCACCTGGACAAGCTGGCCCAGGCCGGCTTGCTGAGCGTCACCTACCAGCGCCCGCCAGGCCGGGCTGGCCCGGGCGCCGGCCGCCCGGCCAAGCTCTACGCCCGGTCCGGCCGGGAGTTCGCGGTCAGCGTGCCGCCCCGGGAGTACGAACTGGCCGCGCGGCTGCTGGTGCGCGCGGTGGCGGCCGACCAGACCGGGCAGAGCCGGGCCGCGCTCGACGCCGCGGCCCGCCAGCTCGGCGCCCAGCTTGCCACCCAGCTCGGCGCTCAGCTTGCCACCCAGCTCGCCACCCAGCTTGCCACCCAGCACACGCCGGAGGCGGGCATCCGCCGCGACCTGGCGGCGGTGCTACGGCAGCACGGGTTCGAGCCGTTCGACGCGCCGGACGGCGCCATGCGGCTGCGCAACTGCCCGTTCCACCACCTCGCCCAGCAGGACCGGAGCACCGTATGCCGGATGAATCTCGCCCTGGTCCGCGGGATGATCACCGGGCTGGAGGCGGGCGGCCTGCAGCCGGTGCTCGACCCGCGGCCAGGCAACTGCTGCGTCGCCATCCGCCAGAAAGTCTTGGAGGCCTAACGCTATGGCCCGCGACCTGACTCTTGAGTCGGCCGAGCCGCTGCTGCCCACGCCGGAGACGGGGGCACGGCGGCCCCGGCTGCGCCTCGCCGGTGACGACACTCCCGTCGACATGGCGGCGGCGGAGCAAGCGGCCGCGGACTTCCTGACCGCGCTGGGGATCGAGCTGGACCGGGAGGAACTGCAGGAGACGCCGGGCCGGATGGCCCGGGCCTACGCCGAGCTGTTCGCGCCGAAGCCGTTCGAGCTGACCACGTTCCCGAACGACGAGGGCTACGACGAGCTGGTGCTGGCCCGGGACATCCCGTTCCGCACCGTGTGCGAGCATCACCTGCTGCCGTTCGCCGGGGTCGCGCACGTGGGCTACCTGCCCGCGGACCGGATCCTCGGATTGTCCAAGCTGGCCCGCCTGGTCGAGCACTTCGCTGCCCGCCCGCAGACCCAGGAACGGCTGACCAAGCAGATCGCCGACGCGCTCGCCGGGCACCTGGGCCCACGCGGGGTGGGAGTGGTGCTGGAAGCCGAGCACTCCTGCATGACCCTGCGTGGCGTGCGGGCCCTCGGCGCCAAGACCGTGACCTCGGCTGTGCTCGGGGCGCTGCGCGACGACCCGGGAACCCGGGCCGAGTTCTTCGCACTGACCCGAGCGCGGGGCTGAGTCCTGCGGCCGCGCTCATGAGCGAGGGGAGCTGAGATGGGCAGGAGCATGGCATACGTGATCGCCGGGGCGAGCCTGGCCGGCGCCAAGGCCGCCGAGGCGCTGCGCGCCGGGGGATTCACCGGGCCGGTCATCCTGATCGGCGACGAGGACGAGCGGCCCTACGAGCGGCCGCCGCTGTCCAAGGACTACCTGCTGGGCAAGGCCGGGCGGGACACGATCTACGTCCACCCAGCCGACTGGTACCCCGGGAACGACATCACCCTGCGGCTGGGAACCACGGTCACCGCCGTCGACCGGGCCGCGCACGAGGTGACCCTGGACGACGGCAGCCGGGTTGGCTACGCCAGGCTGCTGCTGGCCACCGGCTCGTCGCCGCGCCAGCTGCGCGTGCCTGGCGCTGGCCTGGCCGGCGTGCACTACCTGCGCCGGGCCGGTGACAGCGACCAGATCAAGGACGCCTTCCAGGCCGCCTCCCGGGTCGCGGTCATCGGGGCGGGCTGGATCGGCCTGGAGACCGCGGCCGCCGCCCGCACCGCCGGGGCCGAGGTCACGGTGCTGGAAACGGCGGAGCTGCCGCTGCTCCGGGTGCTCGGGCGGGAGGTCGCCCGGGTCTTCGCCGCGCTGCACACCGAGCACGGCGTGGACCTGCGCACCGGGGTCCAGGTGGCCGAGATCACCGGCGAGGGTGGCCGGGCCAGCGGGGTGCGGCTCGGTGACGGCAGCCTCGTCCCGGCCGACGTGGTGATCATCGGCGTGGGTGTCGCGCCCAACACCCAGCTGGCCGAGGCGGCGGGCCTGGAGGTGAGCAACGGCATCCGGGTGGACGCGCAGCTGCGCACCAGTGACCCGGACGTCTACGCGGCCGGGGACGTGGCCAGCGCGTTCCACCCGCTGCTCGGCACGCACCTGCGGGTCGAGCACTGGGCCAACGCGCTGCACCAGCCGCAGACGGCGGCGCGGGCCATGCTGGGCCAGCCGGCCAGCTACGACCGGCTGCCGTACTTCTACACCGACCAGTACGACCTGGGCATGGAGTACTCCGGATACGTGCCGCCCGGGGACTACGACGAGGTCGTGCTGCGCGGCGACGTGCCGGGCCGGGAGTTCATCGCGTTCTGGCTCTCCGGCGGCCGGCCGCTGGCCGGCATGAACGTCAACGTCTGGGGCGACACCGACGAGATACAGGCGCTGGTGCGCGCGGCCCGGCCGGTCGCCCGGGAACGGCTCGCTGACCCGGATGTCCCCCTGGCCGATCTGGCCAGGGACTGACCCGCCGGCCGCTCATCCATGATTGTGGTCAATCGTGGTTCACCACGAACACAAACTGACCACGATCATGGAAGCCACCCCGGCCGGGGACCCGGGCTACGGCACGGTCACGGGCTGGATGACCACCGGGCCTGTGGTCGGGTCGAGCTCGGTGGCCTGGGACACCCCGGCCGGGGTGAGGACATCCACGGCCTTGGGCACGGTCCCCGGGTCGACCGCGCAGATCGGGCTGGTGCCACCCACCGGGCAGACCCCGAACGAGTACGCGCCGGCCGGCTGGGTGAACGCCCGCGCCTGGTCCGGGCTGAACCCGTCCTGCCCGGTCAGCACCACGGTGAAGCCCCAGCCCGAGCCGGGCGTGCCGAACTGCGCCTCAGGCAGCGCGATCGTGACCGTCTTAGCCGCGTCGTCGGTCACCATGAACGCGGTGCCCACCGACGACCCGCCGGCGTTCACCCAGACCGGGGCCGCGAAGCCCTGCGCCTCCACCCGCTCGCTCCAGGCGCCCGCCGGTGCGATCGAGTAGTTGCGGGACGGGAACGCGGCCTGGGTCGAGACCGGGCTGCCCGACGGCGTGTGCACGTAGACGTCCAGCAGCTGCGCGCCGAAGTCCGCCCCGAACGTGGGGTCCAGGTTGGCCAGGGTGGCCTTCAGGTAGGCATAGGTGCCGTCGCTGATCACCTGGAAGCCGGTCAGGTCGAAGGCGCCGGCGTGGAAGTCCGCGGCGGTCGGGTACTGGTAGGTGCCGGGCCCGTTGTCGTCCCCGGTGGGATCGGTGACGTTGAGCACCGTGGTCCCGCCGGTCACGTTGCCGGTGACCGTGACCTGCGCGTACCCGGTGCTCCGCCCGTCGCCGGAGGTGGCCGTGGCGGTGAGCACGTTCGTGCCGAAGCCGACCGGCACCGTGGCCGAGAACGACCCGTCCGCCGCCGCGACCGCGCTCACCACGGTGGCGGTGGCACCGGTCGTGGTGTCGGCCGCGGCCACGTCCACCCGGGCGCCGGGCGTGGTGGTCCCGCTGACCGTGGTGGTGGCCGACCCGATCGTCGCCCCGGAAGCGGGCGCGGTCAGCGCGACGGTCAGCGCGCCCGGTGCCCCATGGGTCACGTACCGCGCGGTGGTCACCGCCGGGGTCTCGACCGTGTGGCCGGTACCCAGCCCCATGATGAGCCGCAGTTCCTGGGCCTGCGCCCAGGTCAGCGGCGAGGCCGAGCCGGCCGCCTGCCCGTCGACAAACCCGATCGACGCGGTGGCCGGGTCGCTGCCGTAGGGCGAGGCGGGCAGGTCCGGGTCTTCCCAGGCCTGCTCGGGCACGAGGCCGACGCCCGAGGAGAAGTTCAGCATCGCGTTCAGCAGCGCCGCGGCGTCACCGCTCTGCCCGGCGGCGACGTCACTCTCGGCCCGCTCGCCGGACAGCACCGGCCACAGGTGCCCGGTGCCGGTGTCGGTCGGCGGCCACGGCGCGCCCGTGGGGGAGCACGACGTCTGGCTCGGCTGGTAGCAGTCGCCGTAGCCGTCCGCGCTGCCCTGGGCGGCCGACGTGCCGTACCGGTAGTAGCCGGTGCCGCTCGGGGTGGCGACCGAGATCTGCTTGTCCAGCACGCCGAGCGAGGCCTGGATGTCCGGGTCGCTGACCGGCAGCTCACCCAGCCGGGCGAGCTCCTGGAACCCGCCGTCGATGACGCTGCGCTGGTCCACGGTCGGGCCGCCGTTGCCCAGGTTGTAGCTGATGGCGGCGTTCGGGTCGCCGGTCTTGGACAGCCGGATGAAGTAACGCGCCGCATCCGGCCCGTTCGTGGTGACCGCCCACGACTTGATCTGGCGCTGGAAGTAGTCGGCGGTGGCCTGGTAGACCCGGGCCCGGGCCTGGTCCCCGTGCTGCGCGGCGATGGACGCGGCCGCGGTCAGCCCGGCGATCTCGGCCGCTATCGTCGAGGGCGAGTAGCCGGTCTGCTCCTCCCACCGCTCGACGCCGTCGGACGGCCCGTGCGCGACCAGGAAGTCGGCCGCGGGCCGGATGTGCCCGGCCCACAGCGCGGCGTCCCCGCCCAGGCCGGCCTGCCAGGCCATCAGGATCGGGTAGGACGTCTCGTCCAGCTGCAGCCCGCCGGTGTCCGGCGCGGCCTGGCCGTTGAGCAGCGAGTTACGCGGCATCGACCCGTTGGCCAGCTGCTGCCGGTCGAACAGGAAACGGACCGCGTCCCGCGCGGTGGCCAGGTCGCCGTCGGCGAGCAGGCCGGTGAACGCCTCGTACAGGTCGCGGGCGAACACCTCGCGGTAGGAGCCGAAGTAGGCGGGCTGGCCACCGGACTCGGTGCCGGCCGGCACGGCCTGGCCCCACGGGCTGGCCAGCGAGGCCACGATGGCACCGGGGAAGGTCTTGTCCTGGCTGGCCTTGATCACGTTGGCCGACAGGTAGTAGTGCTGGTCGAGCCGCGCGGTGGCGCTGGCCGGCTCGCCCGGGAAGTGCGCGGGCGGCCGGTGCAGCCGCGCGTCGTAGGCCGCCCACCCGGCCAGGTACCGGGCCTTCGAGGCGCCGAACGCAGCCCGCAGCGAGTCCTGCGCCGTGGACACCGCGGCCGCCTGGTTACGGCCGAACCCGAGGGCCAGGGTCAGCGACCCGGCCGGGCCCGGGGTCAGTTCCTGGGTGGCCACCACGTGCCCGTCCGGCGCGGAATCGTACGGGGTGAGCGTGTGCGCGCTGTCCAGCTGGGTGAGCCCGTCGCTGGCCGTGCCCGCGTAGCCGACGCTGGCCTCGGGCGAGCGGGTGCTGGACGCCAGGGCCATGAACGTGGGCACCGCGTAGTCCCGGTTGGCCGCGTTCGTCACCGTGTTGCTGGACGAGATGACCGGGACCGCCGATCCGCCCGGGGTGGTGACCACGCCGGTGTTGCCCCCCGCGTTCTGGCTGCCGCCCCCGCCGTTGCCGTTGACGTGCGCGTCCAGCCGGGCGTACAGGTGCAGGCCGGCCACGCTCGCGCCGGAGCCGGGGACCGCGCTCAGCTTCGTCCGCATGAGCACCGTGTCCCGGGCGGGGTCGGTGAGGTACGTCGTGGTCAGCCGGTAACCGTGCGGTGCGTCGGTGGCGGTCACCGTGCAGGCCATCCCGGTCGGGTCGGCGCTGACCGTGTAGGTCATGTCCCGGGTCTGCAGGTCGGTGAAGGTGGACCCGTTGGTGACGATGTACTGCAGCGTGGCCACGTTGGTGTTGTCGATGGTCGGCTCGTAGGTGTCGGACAGCACCCCGCCCGCCACCGTGTACCAGACCTTGGACGCGGCCGCGGCGGAGGTGCCCACGCAGTCCTTGCGGGCCAGGTCGAAGTAGGACATCGCGCCGGGCGCGCCCGGGGCCACCCCGCCCGCGGCCGGCTCCCCGCGCTGCCCGGTAGCCGCGCTGGCCGCGCTGGCGCCGGTGGCCCCGGCCAGCGGCGCCAGCACGCCGACCGCAGCTAATCCCGCCAGGCCCCCGAGAAACCGCCCGCGCACCCGAGCCGACCGTGCCATTCGCCACCTCCGCCGCAGTACAAATCCTGCCGAAGGAGGATTCCGCTGTCCTGCCGCCGGTGTCAAGGCACCGCGCGGGACACGGACGCGAGCTGGGCCCGGGCCGCCGCGGCGGGCAGCCCGGGAGCGCCGGCCGTGCCGCCTGCCGCCTGGGTGGACAGCGCGCCGACCGCGCAGCCGAGCGCGGCCGCGCGGGGCAGCGCCAGCCCGTCGAGCAGCCCGGCGATCAGCCCGGCGTTGAAGCAGTCCCCGGCGCCGGTGGCGTCGACCGCGGTCACCGGGGGCAGGCTGACCTGCCACCGCTCGCCGCCGGACACACAGAGCGCGCCGCGCGGGCCCCGCTTGACCACCACAGCCGACCCCACCACAGCCGGCCCCGCCACCGCCGGCCCCGGCTCAGCCGGCCCCACCTCAGCCGGCCCGGCGGCGGCCAGCACGGCCAGCGCACCGGGCAGACCGGGCTGGCCGGCCAGCAGCAGCGCCTCGGCCTCGTTCGGCAGCAGCACGTCGGCCTGGGCCAGCGCCGCCCGCAGCCGGCCGTCCCCCCAGCGCCCCGCCGGGTCCCAGTTGGTGTCCAGCGAGGTGCGCGCGCCCGCCGCGCGGGCCGCGGCCAGCACCCCGGCCAGCCCGGGCCCGAGCGAATCCTCGAGCAGGAAGTAGGAGCTGGCGTGCACGTGCCGGGCCGCCGCCAGCAGCCCGCCCGGGACATCCGCCGCGGTCAGCGAGGCCACCGCGCCGAGCGCGGTCAGGATGGCCCGGTCGCCGCCCCGGGACAGCGCCACGGTCATCCCGGTCGGCGTGTCCTCCCGCACGGCCACGGCGGCCACATCCACCCCCTCGCTGGCCAGCTGGTCCAGCATGAAGCGCCCGGCCGGGTCGGCGCCGACCGCGGCGACCAGCGCGACACGCAGACCGAGCCGGGCCGCGGCCACCGCGGTGATCGCCGCCGACCCGCCGATGACCAGCGACATGCTCGCCACCAGCTTCTCCTGCTGGCCGAACGCCGGGGTCACGTCGTCGCCCAGCACCAGCACGTCCGGGTTGCAGTCGCCCAGCACCACCAGGTCAGGCGGTGACAACGTCGACCCCGGCATCACCCGGCCGGGACGCGTCCTCGGCCGCGTCCTCGACCTGGAGCTGGCCCGCCGCCGCGAGCAGCTCCAGCAGCCCATTCCACCGGCGATAACGGCTCACCGGCGCCTCCCGCCATCGCGCCCCGGCCCGCCGTCGCGCCCCAGGCCGCCAGCCAGGCCAGCCCCACCAGCCAGGCCAGCCCCACCGGCCGCGCCGAGCACGCCGAGCAGCCGGGCCACCTCCGCGGCGACCGCATCCCGCCCGGCGGCACCGTACCGGCGGGGATCGACCAGACGCGCGTCATCAGCCAGGCGGTCGCGTATCGCAGCGGTAAACGCCTTGTTCAGCTGAGTCGCCACGTTGATCTTGGTCATCCCCGCCGCGATCGCCCCGGCCAGGTCCTGATCGGGCACGCCGGACGAACCGTGCAGCACGAGGGGGACGCTGACCGCGGCGCGGATCCGCGTGATCAGCCCGAGATCCAGCACCGCGGTGCGGGTCAGCATGGCGTGCGAGCTGCCCACCGCGACGGCCAGCGCGTCCACCCCGGTCGCCGTGACATAACCGGCCGCCTCGTCCGGGCGGGTCCGCGCGGCCGGCGAATGCACGCCGTCCTTGCCGCCGATCTCGCCGAGTTCCGCCTCCACCCAGATGCCCCGGTCGTGGCACCACCGGGCGACGTCGGCGGTGGCCGTGACGTTGTCCGCGTACGCCCGGGCGGACGCGTCGTACATGACCGACCCGGCGCCCAGCCCGCCCGCCTCGTGGACCAGGTCCGCGCGGGTCGCGTGGTCCAGGTGCACCGCGACCGGCCCGGCGGCCGCCGCCGCGATGGCCAGGCACGCGGTCATGATCGGCGCCAGCGCGCCGTGGTAGGCGGCGCAGTTCTCGCTGATCTGCAGCACGACCGGGGCCTGGGCCGTCTCGGCGCCGGTCACGATCGCCTCGGCGTGCTCGATGCCGATCACGTTGAACGCACCGACGCCCCGGCCGGCCGCCCGGGCCGGCCCGACGATGTCCGCCATCGAGGTGAGCGGCATCAGCCCGCCTCCTCCCGCCGCACGCTGACCCCGGCCAGCAGCCGCTGGTAGTCGGCCGGGTGGAACTCCCCGGCCACCGGCGCGGCGGCCACCGCGCTGCCGAGCGCGACCGCGTGGCGCAGCCGCTCGTCCCACGAGAGGCCCGCGGCCAGCCCGTGGGCCAGGCCCGCGGCCACCGCGTCGCCCGCGCCGGTCGCGTTGCCGGCCACCGCGGCGGGCGGCGCCGCCACCCAGCTCCCATCCCCGGTGACCGCGAGCAGCCCGTCCGCGCCGAGCGTGGCCACCACCGCGCCCGGGCCGGTGGCCAGCAGCTCACGGACGGCGCGCGCGGCCGCCGCCCGGCCCAGCAGCGGCCGGCCCGTCAGCGCGGCCAGCTCGTCCCGGTTCGGCTTGACGATCGCGGGCCGGGCGGCCGCGCCCAGCCGCAGCGCGGGCCCCTGCGCGTCCAGCACGGCCGGCACCCCGGCCGCCGCCGCCATCTCGATCAGCCGCGCGTAGCCATCGTCCGGCACGCCCGGCGGCAGGCTGCCGGACAGCACCACCGCCGCGCACCCGGCCAGCGCCTTTTCATACCTAACGGCCAGTTCCGCGAGCTCCCCCACGCCGACCCGCGGCCCCGGCTCGTTGAACGCCGTGACGCCGCCGCTGGCGCCGTCGACCACGGTCACGGTCCGGCGGGTTTCGCCGCCGATCCAGGTGAACGTGGCGGGCACCCCCGCCTCGGCCAGGGCCGCGCAGACCGCGGTGCCGGTGGCCCCGCCGGCCAGCCCGAGCACGTGCACGTCGGCGCCGAACGCGCGCAGCGTGCGGGCCACGTTCAGGCCCTTTCCCCCGGGGCGGGCGTGAACCGCACTGGGCCGGTTCACGCCCGCCCAGTCCACGGCGGGCACCTGGTAGGTGATGTCCAGGGCCGGGTTGAGGCAGACGACTCCGATCACGGCGGGCAGCTCAGCGGGGAGTGAGGATGACCGACCGGGCCAGGTTGCGCGGCCGGTCGGGGTCCAGCCCGCGGGCCCGGGCCACGGTGGCCGCGAGCAGCTGCACCCGGACCAGCTCGGCCAGCGGGTCCTCGGCGGTGTGCCACGGAATGCCGCCCGCCGCCCGCACCTCGGCAGCCAGCCCGTCGGGCGGCGTGCCCAGCAGCCACACCACGCTGCCCGGGCCGGTCACCGCGGCGGGCCCGTGCCGGTACTCCATGGCCGGGTACGCCTCGGTCCACAGGCCGGCCGCCTCGCGCAGCTTGAGCGCGGCCTCGCTGGCCAGGCCGACGGTCCAGCCGTGGCCGAGGAAGGTGACCTGGCGGGCCGCGGTCAGCTCGGCCGGCAGCGGCTCGGCCAGCACCCGGTCGGCGGCGCTGGCCACCGGCTCGATGTCCTGGCCCAGGCTGGCCCGCAGCAGGGCCAGCTCGGTGGTGGCGAACCGGGTCTGCACCACCGACTGCTCGTCGGCGAAGCTCAGGTCGACGCTGGCGTCGGCCGCCTCGGACACCGGGTTCGGCAGGCCCGCGGTGATCGCCACCGTGGGCACGGCGCCGCGCAGCTGGCCCAGCAGCTGCCGGATCTCGGTGGTCGTCCCGGACCGGGACAGCACCAGGACCCGGTCGTAGCGGCGGTGGGTGGGCATCTCGGAGGCGGCGAACGCGTCGGTCTCGCCGTGCCCGGCGGCCTCCCGCGCCGCCGCGTACGCCTGGCCCATGAACCAGGACGTGCCGCAGCCGGCCACCGCCACCCGCTCGCCGCGGCCGGGCAGCGTGGCCGCGACCTGACCGGCCATCCCGGCCGCCCGCCGCCAGCACGCTGGCTGCGAGGCGACCTCCACCTCGATACTCCCGGTGGCTGGCACCTCCGCCTCCTCACTCATCGCCTGCTCCTCTTTCCGCTGCCACGGTTCTTTCCGCTGCCACTGTGCTCCCCCTGGCGCCGGGCCGCTGTCCGGGCCGCATGGGCGGCCGGCCCGGTGGTCCAGGCCGGCCGCCACCGAAGGGACGAAGTACTGCCACCACGACGCAGCTCACCAGTATCGGGATCAGGCGCCCGGCCCAGGGCAGCAGGCTTGCCGCTGGGGCGGCACGCCGCCGCCCGCAGTGGAAAGTGCGCGATGGCGAAGGCCGGGCGGGCCGCCATGGGGACGTCTTCGTCGTCCGGATCATCGCGGTAAACCCGTGGTCTCGTTCACCGGCTGGGTCTCCCGGCCGCCCATGGGCCATCCCGCAACGGCCCCGTCATTCGCGCGAACTGGCGTTGACCAGCAAGGAACACAATCCCGAGAACTCGCCGTCGTTTCATTTTGCTTTCGTTCTCGCTCGGATGAGCGGATATTAGAACACACTCGTGCGCTCGGCAAGGCTGCTTCTGGTCGTTAGTGTTGCTGCCTCAGCGATCAGAACGGTAGATTCACCTGCGTGCGTGCCATTACGAGCGAGGTCGCCAGCCAGCCTGCGAGTCGCAACCGCTCACGCAGGAGGTCCTGATCGTGGCTGAGGTCTCGTTCCACGAGGTTACGAAGGTCTTCCCGAACGGGACGACGGCCGTTGACAAGCTCACCTGCACCATCGCCGATGGCGAGTTCATGGTCCTGGTCGGGCCGTCCGGCTGCGGTAAGACGACCGCCCTCCGGATGATCGCGGGGCTGGATGAGCCGACCGCCGGAGCGGTCGCCATCGGCGGGGAGGTCGTGAACGGCGTTTCTCCCCGGGACCGCGACATCGCCATGGTGTTCCAGAGCTACGCGCTGTACCCGCACAAGACGGTCCTCCAGAACCTGGCCTTCGGGCTGCGGCAGCGCAAGATGCCGACCGCCGAGATCACGGAACGGGTCAGGGAGGTGAGCTCGCTGCTGACCCTCGACGACCTGCTGGACCGCAAGCCCGCCCAGCTCTCCGGCGGTCAGCGGCAGCGGGTGGCCATGGGGCGCGCCCTTGCCCGCAGGCCCCGCGTCTACCTCCTCGACGAGCCGCTCTCGAACCTGGACGCACAGCTGCGGACCCAGCTTCGCGCCGACCTCAAGCAGCTGCATCAGCGCTTTTCCACCACCACCCTCTACGTCACGCACGACCAGGTCGAGGCCATGACGCTCGGCGAGCGCATCGGCGTTATGTCCGGCGGGAAGCTGCTACAGCTGAGCACACCGCAGGAGATCTACCGGCACCCGGCGAACGTGTTCGTGGCCGGGTTCATCGGCAGCCCCCCGATGAACCTGCTCAGCGCCACCGCGGCGGGCGGCCGCGTGGACGCGGGCGATCTCGTGCTCGAGGCCCCGGGCACCCCCAGCGGCGACCTCGTTATCGGCGTGCGGCCGGAGGCCCTGCGCCTCGTGACTGACGCCACCGCCGACCACGTCATGCCGGTGCGGGTGGAAGTCGTGGAGCTGCTCGGCCACGAGACGATCGTCTACGGGAGCGTCCGCGGTCACCGCGTCGCCACCGCCTCCACCGCCCCCGGGGTCGGATCCCTGCCCGCCGAGCGGGCGGTCGTCATCGCCAGGCTCGACGCGCGCAGCCAGCCAGCGGTGGGGGAGACGATCAAGCTTGGCATGTCACTGGAAGACGTGCGCCTCTTCGACGCCGCGTCGGGCGAGGCAGTGGCCTGGTCCGAGCCCGTCGCCTCCCGGCGCCCGGCCGGATCCTGAGGACGGCTGCGATGCGGCAGGCCGAGCGGCTGGAAACGATCCTGGAGTGGCTGTCCGGGAACGGCAGCGTGAATGTCGCCGACATCTCGGACGAGCTGGGCGTGTCCGCCGCCACGGTCCGCCGCGACCTCGACCTGCTCGAGCGCCAGCGGCTGCTCGCGCGCACGCACGGTGGCGCGGTCGCGCAGGGGGTCTTCTATGAGCTCCCGCTCCGCTACAAGGGCGGCCGGCACAAGGAAGAGAAGCTCCGGATCGCCCGCGAGGCCGCGACGCGAGTCGCCGCGGGTCACGCGGTCGGGCTCACCGGCGGGACCACCACCACGGAAGTGGCGCGGGCGCTGGTCGACCAGCAGCGCCTCACGCTGGTCACGAACGCCCTGAACATCGCCTCCGAGATGGCGGTACGCCCCAACCTCAAGCTCGTGGTGACGGGCGGAGTGGCCAGATCCGAGTCCTATGAGCTGGTCGGGCCCATCGCCGAGGCGAGCCTGGCCGGGCTGAACCTCGACATCGTGTTCGTGGGCGCGGATGGGGTCTCCCTCGAGGCCGGCCTCACCACGCATCACGAGGGGGAAGCCCTGACCAACCGGGCCCTGATCGAACGCTCCCACTCGGTCGTCGTGGTAACCGACAGCTCCAAGATCGGCCTCGTGGCCTTCGCCCAGATCTGCGGGGTCGCAGCGGTCGACGAGCTGATCACCGACCGCGCCGCCGACCCCCAGATCCTGGCCACCCTGACCCAGGCCGGCGTGAAGGTCATGACCGTCTAACTCCAGCCAGTTTGCTCGCACTTGCTCACTTAAGGCATACATGGAACACTCTCGCTCATGATCCGAGTCGCGATCATCGGTGCCGGCAGCGTCGAGTTCACCCGCAACGTGGTGGCCGACCTCTGCTCGTTCCCGGAGCTGGCCGGGCAGGTGACCATCGCCCTGCACGACATCAACGCGGAGCGTCTCGCGTACTCGGAACGCGCCGCCTCGTCGATCGTGCGGCGGACCGGCGCCGGGTACCGGGTGGAGGCCAGCGCCGAGCGCCGACCCGCGGTGGAGGGCGCGGACTACGCCATCAACGAGATCCAGGTCGGGGGGTACCGGCACAGCCTCATCGATTTCGAGATCCCGAAGAAGTACGGGGTCCGTCAGACCATCGCCGACACGATCGGGATCGGCGGCATCTTCCGCGGGCTGCGCACCATTCCCGTCGCGGTGGGCATCGGCAACGACCTCCACGAGCTGGCACCGGACGCCCTGCTGCTGAATTACACCAACCCGATGGCCATGGTGCCGTGGGCCGTCTACGAGGGCACCCCGTTCGCGAACGTGGCTGGCGTGTGCCACTCGGTGCGGGACACCCATGCCTTCCTGGCCGGCACCGTCGGCGTGCCCGAGAAAGACGTCGCCTTCCGCACCGCCGGCTTCAACCATCAGTGCTTCGTCCTGCGGTTCCGCCACCGGGGCACCGGCGAGGACCTCTACCCGCGGCTCCGGGAGGTGATCGACGCCGATCCGGAGGGCCTGGGCCGGCGGGTGCGCATGGAGATCTTCCGGCGCTTCGGTTACTTTCCCACTGAGTCCAGCGAGCACTCGAGCGAGTACGTCCCCTGGTTCCTCCACGATAGCGAGCAGGCCGAACGCTTCCGGTGCGAGATCGACGAGTACCTGCGCCGCAGCGAGCGGAACCTCGAGGACTGGGAGCAGACGAAGGCGGCCCTGGACGCCGGCCAGGAACTCGAGGTGGAACCCACCTCCGAACTCGCTTCGGAGATCATCCACTCGCTCGAAACCGGCACCCCCCGTGAGGTCTACACGAACGTCCGGAACGGCGGGCTGATCGACGGGCTTCCCAGCAACGCCTGCGTCGAGGTGCCGACCCTGGTCGACAAGAACGGTGTCCAGCCCACCCGGATCGGTGCCCTCCCCCCGCAGTGCCTCGCGTTGAACCGGACCTTCCTGAACGTCGTGGAACTCACCGTCCACGCGGTGCTTGAGGAGCGGCGCAGCCTGGTCTACCAGGCCGCGCTGGTCGACCCGAACACGGCCGCCACCCTGACCACCGAACAGATCGTGGCGATGTGCGACGACCTGATCGAGGCCCACGGGGCGCTGATGCCCGCGGGCATCCGCAGCCGCAGCTGAATGGGGGCCGCAGCCGCAGGCATGACCGCCTACCCTCCTGACCTGCTGGACGCGCCCGCACCCGGGCGGGTGCTGGGCCGCCCCGTGCTCCGCAGCGAAGACCGCGCGCTGCTCACCGGGGCGATCCGGTACCTGGACGATGTCGCGAGCGAGGGGGCGCTGCACGCGGTGTTCGTCCGGTCCCCGATGGCACACGCGCTCCTCCGGTCGGTCGATGCGGACGAGGCCCGTGCGATGCCTGGTGTCACCGGGGTGTTCACCGCCGTGGACCTGGGTGGGCTGCGCCTGCCCCCGGTTGAAGACAGTCCCGGGGTGTTCGCCCGGCCCCTGCTCGCCATCGACCGGGTCCGGTTCGCCGGCGAGCCGGTGGCCGTGGTAGTGGCGCAGACGAAGGCGCAGGCCGTGGACGCCGCGGACGCCGTCGCCGTGGACTACGAGCCGCTCGCCCCGGTGACCGATCCCGAGCAGGCGCTGGAACCGGGTGCGCCAGTGCTGTTCCCGTCCCACGGCTCCAACCTCGCCATCCGCGTCGACGGCGTGGCCGAGGATCCTGGCGCGCTCGAGGGCGCCGAGATCGTCGTGCGGGCACGGTTCGTCAACCAGCGGGTGGCGCCGGTGCCGATGGAGCCCAACGGCGCCCTGGCCATCGCGGGCGCCGGGCCCGGTCACCCATCGGTCACGCTGTGGGCCTCGGTGCAGGCGCCGCACGACACGCGCCAGGTCGTCGCCCAGGTGCTGGGCCTGGACCCCGCGCAGGTGCGCGTTCGCACCGCGGCGGTGGGCGGGGGGTTCGGCGGCAAGATCCCGACGTACCCCGAACACGTCGTGATCGCGTGGCTCGCCCGGCATATCGGCCGCGCGGTCCGCTGGTCGGAGACGCGGAACGAGAACATGCTCGCGATGACGCACGGCCGCGGACAGGTGCAGCACGTTGAGCTGGGCGCCACCCGGGGCGGGCGGCTCCTCGGGCTGCGCGTCTTCGTGATCCAGGACATCGGGGCGTACGCCAGCGAGGCCGCGACCCTGCCCCCGCTCACCGGCCTCATGGCCTCGGGCCCGTACCGGATCCCCCGGATCGACTTCCACGGCGTCTCGGTCGTGACCACCACCACTCCGGTGGGTGCCTACCGGGGTGCGGGCCGGCCCGAGGCAACGTGGCTGCTCGAGCGGGGCCTGGACATGCTGGCGGCCGAGCTCGGGATCGATCCCGCGGAGCTGCGGCGGCGCAATTTCATCCCCCCCGGGGCGTTCCCTTACCGCACCCCGACCGGCGCCAGCTACGACAGCGGGGACCCGGGCCATGCCCTCGACATCGCGCTCCGTGCGGCCGGGTACGCCGAACTGCGCCAGGAACAGGCCGCCCGCATCGGCCGCGGGGAAACGTGCCAGCTCGGCATCGGCATCTGCAGTTACGTCGAGGTCACGGGCTGGGGAAGCGAGTTCGCGTCGGTGGACGCCGACGGCCAGGGGAGGTTCACCGTCCTGACCGGGACCAGCCCGCAGGGACAGGGGCACGAGACGGCATGGGCGCAGATCGTGGCCGACACCCTGGGCGTCCCGTTCGGCGCCGTCACGGTCCGGCATTCGGACACGCTGCTCGTCCCGCGCGGCGGGGGGACAATGGGGTCGCGGTCCCTGCAGGTGGGCGGCTCGGCCGTGCTCCGGGCCTCGGCTGCCCTGCTGGACAAGGCCCGGCGTCTGGCCGCCCACCTGCTGGAGGCGAACGAGAACGACGTGCGCCGCCTGGACGGCCGGATCGGCGTCGCCGGTGACCCGGAGTCGTCGCTTTCCTGGGGTGAGCTGGCCGCCGCAGCCGCTGACCCCTCGCGTCTGCCGCCTGATATGGAGCCGGGGCTGCGGGCGCAGAACGACTTCGAGATGGAGGACTCGACCTATCCGTTCGGGACCCACATCGCGGTCGTGGAGGTGGACACCGAGACGGGGAAGGTGAAGCTGGTCCGTCATGTCGCGGTGGACGACTGCGGGCGCCGCATCAACCCGATGCTCGTCGACGGGCAGATCCACGGGGGGATTGCGCAGGGCGCCGCCCAGGCGCTGTTCGAGTCATTCGTCTACGACGAGCTGGGTAATCCGCTGACGTCCAGCCTCGCCACGTACGCGATGCCGAGCGCGGCGGATCTCCCCTCGTTCGTCACCGTCCCGCTGGTGACCCCCACGGCCCGGAACCCACTGGGGGCCAAGGGCGTCGGCGAGGGGGGGACGATCGGGGCCGGACCCGCGGTCCAGAACGCGGTGATCGATGCGCTCTCTCACCTTGGTATCCGGCACATCGACATGCCGATGAGCCCGGATCGGGTCTGGCGGGCGATCAGCGATGCGCAGCGCGGTGGGCCAGGCGATAGCGAGAAAGGGGAAGCGCATGGAGCGGCCGGACCTGAACGGTTTGATCGCGGCAACCGTCACGCCGATGCGCAGCGACGCGACGATCGACGAGGAGTCCCTCCGAAGATACGCTGACTGGCTGGCCGGCCAGGGCGTCCGCGGGCTGGCCGTGAACGTGGACACCGGCGAGGGGCCACACCTGTTCCCGGACGAGCGTCTGCGGGTGCTGGAGATCGTGGCTGAAGCGGTCGCCGGCCGGGCTCTGGTGGTCGCCGGGCTCGCGGCTTCGTTTACCGAGCAAGCCCGGCGGCTGGCCGCCGACACCGCCCGGGCCGGAGCCGACGCCCTGCTGGTCTTCCCCATTCCCGCGTACCAGGGCGAACCGCTGGACCCGGAGATTCCCGCCGCGTACCACCGTGCGGTGGCCGAGGCCTCCGGGCTGCCGCTCATCGCCTTCCAGCTCCAGCCCGCGCTGGGCGGGGTGAACTTCACGGCCGAGACGATCGAGCGCACGATGAGCGTCGACGGCGTGGTGGCCATCAAGGAGGCGTCCTTCGACGCGAAGCGGTTCGTGGAGACCGCCCGGCTGGTGAAGTCCCTGCCCTCCCGTCCCACCGTCCTGAACGGCAACGACAACTTCCTGCTCGAGGCGTATCTCCTCGGGGCCGAAGGTGCGCTGCTCGGCTTCGGCACGCTCGCCGCACGCGAGCAGGTCCAGATGCACCGGGCCGCACGCGACCAGGATCTCCCCCGTGCGTTCGAGCTCCGCGACATGCTCCAGCCGTTGTGCGACGCGATCTTCGCCCGGCCCGTCCGCGACTATCGCGCTCGCCTCAAGCACGCGCTCATGCGCCTGGGCGTCATCGACGAAGCCCACGTTCGCCCGCCACTGCGCCCCCTGTCCAAGGACGCCCGCGACCTCGTGGACGGCGCGCTCAAGGAAGCGGGGCTCCGGTAGTGGGCCTGCGGGGTGTGGGCGTGTTCTTGCCAACGTTCGCGGGGGAGGCCGGGCGGACCGGAGCAGAGCTCGCGGCGTTCGCGCGGCGCGCCGAGGACCTGGGGTTCGACTCCGTATGGGCGACCGATCACCTGCTGCACCAGAGCAGGTTCTACGCGGTCCCCTGGCTCGACCCGATCGTCTCGCTCAGCTACGTGGCCGCGACGACGTCGCGACTGCGCCTGGGCACCTCGGTTCTGGTCCTGCCGACCCGCCAGCCGGTCGTTCTCGCGAAAGAGATAGCCACCCTCCAGGCCCTCACCGGTGAGCGCTACATCCTCGGCGCGGGAACCGGCTGGGATGATCGGGAGTTCCAGGCCGTCGGCCAGCAACGAGCGGAGCGGGGCGGGCGGACCGACGAATCGATCGCGATCATACGCCGGCTGCTCGCGGGCGAATCCGTGACCTACCAGGGCCGGTTCTACCAGCTGCGGGACGTGGCAGTCGGCCCGGCCATGCGCTCGCCGCTGTGCCTGTGGAGCGCTGGCGGCCGGCAGCTCCCGCACGCAGCTTCCCCGGAGCGGCCCGTCCTGGCCCCGGCGGTGCTCCGGCGGATCGCCGCCTCCGACGGGTGGATCGCGCGGCCCACCTCCCTGCCGGCACAGATCGCGGAAGACCTGTCCGAGATCCGCCCCGCGCTCGACGCGGCGGGCCGCGATCTGGACACGTTCACGGTCGCGCATGAGAACTTCCTCCATCTCGTGCCCACCGAGGACCGGGAGCAGGCCCGCGCCGAGCAGCGGCGCGCCTACGCGACGATCATGGGAGGTGGCAGGCCTTTCGAGTATTTCGAGCAGGTGTACCTGACGGGCACGCCCGCCGAGATCGTGGAGAAACTCCGGGCGAGGCTGGCCATCGGTGTCGAGTACCTGATCCTGCACACCCTGGAGCCGTCGACCGCGCAGCTGGAACTGTGGGCGGAGCACGTCCTGCCCCACCTGGAGGCCTGATGACGAAGATCGTGCTCAACGGGGCCGGCAGCGTCGAGTTCACGAAAGAGCTCCTCGCCGACATCCTCGGCTTCGACGAGCTCGCCGGGTCCACGATCGCGCTGTACGACGTGGACGGCGGGCGCCTGGAAACCGCGGCGGCCATCGCGCGGTGGACCGCCGGGGCACTGGGGGCGCCCGCCACGATCGAGCCGCATCTCGACCGCCGGGCGGCGCTCGACGGAGCGGATCACGTGATCAGCATGATCCGGGTCGGCGGGCACGAGGGGCTCAGGCGCGACTTCGAGATCCCCGGGCGCCGTGGCGTCCGGCAGGTGATGGCGGACACCATGGGCATCGGGAGCATCTTCCGGGCCCTGTGCACGATCCCGGCGCTGCTCGAGCTGACGCGCGACCTGCATGAGATCGCGCCCGGCGCCTGGCTCTACAACTACACGAACCCGATGGCGGCGCTGGTGTGGGCGATCTACTCAGGGACTGCCCACCAGCGGGTCGTCGGCGTCTGCATGTCGCCGGAGAACACCGCCCAGCAGCTCGCGGAGCTGCTGAATGTCCCCTTCGAGGAGCTCACGTACCTGGCCGGCGGGATCAACCACCAGTCGTGGATCCTGCGCCTGGAGCACCGCGGACAGGACCTGTACCCCCGGCTCCGGCAGATCGTGCGAGACGACCCCGACGGGCTCGGACGGCGGGTCCGGGTGGAGATACTCAACCGGTTTGGCTACTTCCCGACCGAGTCGAGCGAGCACAATGCGGACCTCGTGCCCTGGTTCCTGCCCCATGAGGACCAGGTCCGCCGCTTCCGGATCCCCGTCAACGAGTACCTGCATCGCAGTGAGCGCAACCTCGCCTCCTACGCGGAGATCCGGCGCCAGCTCGAGGCGGGCGAGCCGCTCGGGCTCGAGCGCGGTCCCGAGTACGCGCCGCAGATCATCCACTCCATCGAGACGGGGACGCCCCGGATGGTCTATGGCAACGTCCGCAACGGCGGCTCGATCGACAACCTGCCGGATGACTGCTGCGCTGAAGTCCCCTGTCTGGTGGACCGGGCGGGGGTCCAGCCCACCCGCGTGGGGAGCCTGCCGGTGCAGCTCGCCGCGCTCAACCGGCTGTATCTGAACGTCTGTGAGCTGACCGTGCGGGCCGCGCTCGAGGAGCGCCGCGATCTGGTGTACCAGGCCGCCCTCCTCGACCCCGCCGCGGCCGCCACGCTGTCCATCGACGAGATCGTTCAGGTGTGCGACGAGCTGATCGGCGCGCACGGCGACCTGATCCCGGCCGGGATCCGCGAGGGCTGAGCCGCCTGGTCACCCGGCCGGGTGCGCCACCCGGCCGCTACCCGCCGGCCGCGCCCGGCACGTTCAGGATCGTGTTAGCCTGCTGCGCCGCCTGGTTGAGCGCGGCCGCCGGCGCGGCCTTGCCGAGCAGCGCCGACGCGATGCCGTTGCCGAGAGCGTCGACCACGCGCGGCCACTGCGGCAGCGTGGGCATCGCTTCCTTGGCGTTGACGAGATTCGCGGCCATCGGCCCGATGCCTGGCCACTTCTTCAGGTACTCCTGGTAGCCCGGCAGCTTGAGCATGGACGGCCGGATCGGGAGCGAACCGGATCCGATCGACCACGTCAGCTCCTGCTTCGGCGCGGTCAGCCACTCCAGGAACGTGATGGCGGCTTTCACCCGCGCGGAGCCGTTGTTGAAGATGACCCAGTTGTCGGGGCCGGACACGGTCTGGTGGCTGGTGGTCACGGCCGGCAGCGGCACGTCCGCCCAGTCGAGCTTCGCCTGGTTGAGCACCGGGACCTCCCACGGTCCGCTGACGAACATCGCCAGATGGCCGCTGGTGAACAGCGGCTCGGACTTCTCTGCCGTCGGGTCCAGGTACACCGAATGGTCGACGGTCGCCATCTGCTGCCAGAGGGTCAGGTTCGCCACCCCGGCCGACGAGTTGAACAGCGCCTTCTTGTGGTCGGGCGAGAGGATCTGCCCGCCGCGCTGCCACAGGCCCGGGAAGAATCGCCAGGACGTGTCCAGCGTGTCCCCCCCGATGGGGTAGTTCACGCCATAGATGTGCTTGGCCGGATTGGTCAGCTTCTTCGCGACGGCGCGGAACTGATCCCAGGTCCAGTTGGGGGACGGAACGGGGACGCCGGCCGCGGCGAACAGCTTCTTGTTGTAGATCACCGACAGGTTGTCGATGAGCGCGGGGAACCCGATGACCTTGCCTCCGGGCGACACGATCTGCTGCGACGCCGGGTAAAAGTCGTTCCAGTTGTATCCCGGCGTGTGGATGATGTTCTTGAGGTTCACCGTCTTGCCGCTCTGGGCGATGTTGGCGGCGTAGGACCCGTAGATGTACGCGACGTCGGGGGCGGTGCCGGCCGCCAGCGCGGTCGTGACCTTCGGCAGAAGGTCACCGGTGGCGGTCCCCCCGGAACTCGCCTGCACCACGATGTTCGGGTGCGTGGCGTTGAAGGCACTGGCGAGATTGTTTATCACCTTGTCCGTGGGCGGGGTCTGTGCGGTCCAGAACTGGAGCGTGACCTTCCCCGATGAGCTGTTCCCCGATGAACCCGAGCTCGATCCCGAGCAAGCGGCCAGCACCAGGGTCAAGACGGCGGTCCCCGCCAGCACTATTCGCTTCATATTGGCCTCCTTGTATCGCCAGCCTGGCTGCCGCGGGGTCAGCCCTTGACGGCTCCGGTGATCGCCTGGATGAACCGGCGCTGCCCGAACAGGAACACGAGCAGTACCGGCACCGTGGTCAAGGTGGTACCGGCCATAATCTGCGACCAGTGGGTTATGTGCTCACCCTGGAACGTGGTGAGGCCCACCTGCACGGTGAACGTACGGCTCGATGTGATCGCGATCAGCGGCCAGAACAGGTCGTTCCACGCGTAGATGAACGTGATGATCCCGAGGGCGGCCAGGGCCGGCTTCGCGAGCGGCAGCACGACCCTCCAGAAGACCTGGAGGCGGTTGCAGCCGTCGATGCGCCCAGCCTCCTCGAGCTCTCTGGGGAACGACTGGAAGAACGAGTACATCAGGTAGATGCCCAGCGCGGATGTCAGCTGCGGCACGATGAGCGCCCCCAGCGTGTTGATGAGCCCGATGTCGTGGAAGATCACGAAGGTGGGGATCACCGTCAGCTGGAACGGGATGAGGGCCGTCGCGAGCAGCAGGATCAGCATCACGCTGGACCCACGGAACTGGATACGCGCGAACGCGTAGCCGGCCATGCTGCACAGGACCAGCTGGGCGATGACGGCGGCGCCGGAGACGATCAGGCTGTTCAGGAACCAGTAGGGGAAGTCCGAGCTGGCGAGGACGGCCGAGTACCCCCCGGTATACAGATGATGGGGCCAGAGCGGCGGGGGGATGCTGTTGATCTCGGTGTCGGTCATGAACGACGTGAGGATCATCCAGACGAACGGCAGGACGACGATGATCGACAGGGGCAGCAGGACCAGATGCCCCCGCTGCGGCAGCCGGCGCCGCCAGCCGCTGCGGCGCATCCGCCGCTCGGCCTCCTCGATCCGGGCGCGATGCAGCGCCATGTCCACGCCGGGCCCGGGCCGCAGGGCCTGCTCGCTGGTCACAGCGCGATCCTTCGCCTGCGGCCGAAGGCGAGCGCGCCCACGGTCACGATCAGGCTGGTGAAGAACAGGACGTACGCGACGGCCGCGCCGTAGCCGGCGGTGAAGAAGTTGAACGCCAGCTGCCAGATGTAGTAGACGAGCGTCACCGTCGAGTTGAGGGGCCCTCCCCTGGTGGTCGTGTAGACCAGGTCGAAGAACTGGAACACGTCGATGAGGCCCCACACCAGCAGGAAGATCGTCACCGGCCGGACGGTCGGCACGGTGACGTGCCAGAACTTGGCCCACCTGCCCGCGCCGTCGATCGACGCCGCCTCGAGCACCTCCTCGGGAATGTCCTGGAGTGCCGCGAGGTAGATCACGATATTGAAGCCGAACTGGGTCCAGAAGTACACGATCGCCAGCACGGCCAGGGCCTCGGAGGGGTCCTGGAGAAAGCCCTGACGTGGCAGCCCCACCGCCTGCAACCCGGCGTTCACGATCCCGAAGTCGGGATCGAAGATGAACCCGAACAGCAGGCCCTCGGCCGCCGCCGACGCGACGAACGGCACCAGGAAGCAGGTGCGGTAGAAGCCGATGAGCTTGATCTTCTGGTTGAGCAGGATCGCCACGCCCAGCCCGGCCGCGAGGCCGACCGGCAGGTACATGACGGCGAGCAGCAGCGTGTTCGTGAACGCCTGGCGGAGCGTTGGATCCTTGGCCAGGGCGGCGTAGTTCGCGAACCCGATGAAGTGGCCCGCCGACAGCAGGTTCGAGTCCGTGAGCGACAGGTAGCCTGCCCAGATCATCGGGATGAAAGACAGGCCGAGCACGATGAACACGGACGGGCCCGCGAAGGCCCAGCCGGCGATGTTGCCCGAGCGGCGCATCCGGCGGTTGGCGTCCCGGGCGATGGTGGCTTCGTCGATGGTCGTGGCCATCAGCCCTCCACCGGCTTATCTGCGTGTGCGAGTGCGGCGCGAGCAGGGCTGGGGCACCGCCGCGGTCCGGGGGCCCTCGTCACCGCTTCTGCTTTCGTTCTCGCTCGGATGTGCGGATATTAGAACATACCCGTGCGCACGGCAAGGCTGCTTCTGGTCGTTCGGGCGGCTGTCCCCGCGACCAGGATCGCGGCTGGATGCGCGGTCTTGCGCGAAAACAGCCGGAATGCGACACTCTCAAGCTGTGATCAAGGTGACCTTCGTCGGCGCGGGCAGCATCGAGTTCACCCGCAACGTCGTGACCGACCTGTGCAGCTACCCGGAATTCGCGGGCGGCCTGGAGCTGTCGCTGTACGACATCAGCGAGCAGCGGCTGGACTTCGCGCAGCGGCTGGCCGGCCAGATCGTCCAGCAGACCGGGTGCGGCGCCGTGGTGCGGGCCACCACGGACCGCCGCGAGGCGCTGCGCGGCGCCAGCTACGTGATCAACGAGGTCCAGGTGGGCGGGTACGCGGCCACCCGGGCCGACTTCGACATCCCGGCCCGGTACGGGGTGCGCCAGACGATCGGGGACACGCTGGGCATCGGCGGGATCTTCCGCGGCCTGCGGACCATCCCGGTGGTGCTGGCGCTGGCCCGGGACATGCAGGAGGTGTGCCCGGACGCCTGCCTGCTCAGCTACAGCAACCCGATGGCCATGCTGCCCTGGGCGGTGTACGCGGGCACGCCGCTGCGCCGGGTGTACGGGCTGTGCCACTCGGTCCGGGATACCCAGGCCTTTCTCACCGGGCTGGTCGGCGCCGACCCGGACCGGGTCCGCTTCCTCACCGCGGGCTTCAACCACCAGGCGTTCGTGCTCCGGTTCGAGCAGGACGGCCAGTCGCTCTACCCGCGGCTGGCCGAGATCATCGAGGGCTCGCCCCAGCTGCAGCGGCGGGTCCGGGTGGAGATCTTCCGCCGGTTCGGCTACTTCCCGACCGAGTCCAGCGAGCATTCCGCCGAGTACGTGCCGTGGTTCATGCACCACGACTCGCAGATCCAGCAGTTCCAGATCTACGTCGGGGACTATCTGGCCCGGTCCGAGGAGAACCTGCGCGAGCTGGAGTCCCTGCAGCAGCAACTGGACGCCGGCGCCCCGCTCGACCTGGCCCCGACCAGCGAGCTGGCGTCGCTGTTCATCCACTCGGTGGAGACCGGCCAGGAACGGGAGCTGCACGTGAACATCCGCAACGGCGGGCTGATCTCCAGCCTGCCCGAGGACTGCTGCGTCGAGGTGCCCGCCCTGGTCGGCGCGGGCGGGGCCAAGCCGGTGCCGGTGGGGGAGCTGCCGCCGCAGCTGGCCGCGCTGAACCGGACGTTCCTCAACGTCGTCGAGCTGACCGTCAGGGCCGCGCTGGAGGAATCCCGCGACCACGTCTACCAGGCCGCGCTGCTCGACCCGAACACGGCCGCCACGCTGACCACGGCGGACACCATCGCGATGTGCGACGACCTGGTCGAGGCCCACCGCGACCTGCTCCCCCCCGCCTTCCACCGCTGACCCGCGTCACCCCCGCCCCCGTCCCCCCGTCCCCGTCCCCTGCCCCATCCATGATCGTGATCAATTTTTGCCGCTGGCTGACGCAAAATGACCACGATCATGGTTCCGCTCCAGGCCGAGAGGAGCCTGCCATGCGCGTGGTCCCGATTCCCCGGTCCGGCCGGATGGCCGGGATCACGGCGGTCACCCTGGCCGCGGCGGTACTGCCACTGGCCGCCGGGCCGGCCGCCCAGGCGTCCCCCGCGTCCCCCGCCTCGCCGGCCGCCGGGGCCGCACGCACGGCGGCCAGCCGGCCGGTACCGCCGCCCCGGCACCGGGGCACGCTGCGGATCGCCGGGCCGCTCCGGGACGGCTCGACGGTCACCGCGGCCGGGCTGGCCTGGCACCCGCCCCGGCTGCCGCGCGGGATGCGCCTGCTCAGCTTCGGGGTCACCGACACGTGGCACAGCTGCGCCAGCAACGGGCGGCACTGCGTGACCGCGGCCGACTCGACCGCGACCCCGTTCGCCGCCCGGCACTACCGGGTCGGGCACGCCGACACCGGCCGGCGGCTGCGGGTCACCGAGACCGCCGAGGAAGTGGTCGAGACCCAGCGCTCCACGTTCACGTTCAAGGTCATCCGCCGGTCGGTCAGCCGGCTGGCCGGCCGGGCCGTACGGGCCTATCAGCGCCACCAGCCGCCGGCCGCGGCGTTCGTCAACGGGACCCCGGAGCGGTCCACCGCCTCGGACGCCGAGTACTTCCAGGTCCAGGCGCCGCACTACAACCGGGCCGACGGCCGCCCGGTCCAGCGGTACCAGGTGGACGGGGGCCGGTGGCGGGCGCTGCCCGGCAGCCGGGTGTTCTACACCGGTCATCTCCGGCCCGGCCCGCATCAGGTGGCGGTGCGCACCGCCAACCACGCGGGCGCGACCGTGTTCCGGTTCGGCTGGCACGTCGTGCCGCTGACCGCGCCGACCGGGTGCCAGTCGTCCGCCCAGCATCAGTGCTGGTACCCGCCGCACCTCTCGGCCAGCCAGCACCCGATGCGCTGGGACTGGCAGATCGGCCGGGTCACCCCGCTGCAGCGGACGGGGCGGCACGCGGTGGACATCTACGACATCGACGGGTTCCTGACCACCCCGGCGCAGGTGCACGCGATCGAGACCCGCTGGCAGGCCAGCACGCTGGCCCACCCGAAGACCGTCTGCTACCTCGATCTGGCCTGGGAGGACTACCGCCCGGACGCCAGCCCGACACCGTGGGGCCACTACTTCCCAGCGGCCACGCTGGGCAAGGTGTACTACGGCTACCCGCAGGAACGGTGGCTGGACTTCCGCCAGCTGGACGCGCTCAAGCCGATGCTCCGCGAGCGGATCAGCATGTGCGCCCGGAAGGGTTTTGACGCGGTCGAACTCGACGACATCGACAGCTTCGACCCGCCGTCCACCACGGGCTTCCGGCTCACCCCGGGCGACGCGCAGAACTTCCTGGCCTACGCGTTCAACGAGATCCACCGCTACGGGATGACCGGGCTGTGGAAGAACTCCCCCCTGCTGTCCTGGTGGGGGCGGCACTACGCGGACGGCGCGGTCGTCGAGGAGTGCTACGCCTACCACATGTGCTTCGCGTCGCAGCTCAAGGGGGCCAAGCAGTACGGGATCACCTGCACCGCCCTGCACGGCCGCACGCCGTGCGGCTGGGACGACTTCACCGCCGACCGGACCGCCACGGCGCCCACCGGCAAATGGGTGGGCGAGGCCGAGTACGGGGCGGATCACTACGTCTGCAGCCCGGGCCAGCCCTGCGGCAAGGGCAAGCGGACGTTCGCCGCATTCTGCCGGGCCGTGTACGCGCCAGCCAATGGCTTCGCCGCGGTCAAGTTCGACGTCGATCTGGACGGGCGCCTGTTCTATCCGTGCCCGCACGGGTCGTGAAGCCGACCTGGTGGCCTCCGGGGGCCCGCGGGATCGTCGCTGGCTACTGGCCGGACGTCCCCGGGCGCGGCCCGCGCTGCCCCACCTGAAGCGCCCTCCGGCCGGACGTGGGCCGGCAGGTTCTGCGCTCCTGCGCATCGTGGCCGGGACCCGGCCTGGGGCCGCGCGGTGCGGGGTTCGGGAGGAGCTCGACCGTGACACCGCCCTGGGTACACCGGTGCAGCAACCTCATCAGCAGCACCGGGCTGCTGCCGGAGATCACGGCCGGGCTGGCCAGCAGCACCGCGTCATGCCGTCCCGCACTGACCGCGGCTTCCAGCTCGACCAGCGCTGGCCCGGGCCGGCCGTCCCGGCCGTGGCCTGCGTCGGCGTAGATGGCGGGCTGTAACCAGCCGCGCTGCCGCGCGGCCTCGGCTACCGCCCGGCGTTCCCCGGCCAGGGTCCCGGGCGGCGAGCCCGGGGCCGCACACAGGTAGGCGGCTGGCCGCCGGGGCTGGGTCATGACCGCCTCCGCCGGCCGGTCCAGGGTTCAGCCATCGTCCCAGGGGTCAGCCATCGTCGCTCCGTTCCGCACCGCCAGGCAGCGCAGACCCGCGGGGATGGCCGGTCGGTCCAGCCCGCGTCGGCCGACGGCGGCCCCGGGCCGGGCCCAGCAGCCCCCCTCTGCTGTGCTGCAGCGATGCAGCTCGCGGTCACCCCCGGCGGGCCTGCGCTAGGCCGACGTTAAGCGGCCCGGGAAGACGCGACAATGGGGAAAATTCCCCATGGCTGCGATGCTGGTATCGCGGCGGCCCGGCCGGTTCCGTGCTAGACCCGGCTGCCGGTTCCCGTGCTCACACCGGCTGCCGGTTCCCGTGCTGGCACCGGCTAGCCCAGACTCGCCATCCCGTGCTCGAGCGCGAACAGCGTCGCACCGGCCCGGGTGGACACGCCCGCCTTGGCGTACACCGACTGGATGTGATGGTCGCACGTCTTCGGGGAGATACCCAGCTGACGGGCGATCTGCTTGGTCGCCATACCGCGGGCGAGCAGGGCCAGCACCTCACACTCGCGCCCGGACAGCCCGGCGGGCCGGGGCACCGGCTGGGCGGGCTGCCCGGCCGCGGCCAGCACGGCGTTCACCGCGTCCGGCGCGAGGCGGCCCTGCTCCGCTTCCCGGCTCAGCTCGGCGGCGGCCTGGGCCGGGGGGTGGGCTGCCCGGTAGGCCCGGGGCTCCCGCATCGCGTGGTAGCAGTCGGCCGCTGCCAGCAGCCGCGCGGACAGCGGCAGGTCGGCGGCCCGGCTACCGCGGTGATACCCGGATCCGTCGCACCGCTCGCCGTGCGAGCCGGCCAGCCGGGCCAGCGGACGCAGCGCGTCGGCCACATCCAGCACCCGCTCGCTGTGATAGGCGTGCAGCCGGACCTGCTCCTGCTCGCCCCGGCTGAGCGGTCCCGGCTTGGCCCACACCCGGAAAGGCACGGTGACCCGGCCGATGTCGTGCAGCAGCGCCGCCCGGTACAGCTGCGTCACCTCGGCCGGGGGCAGCCCAGCCAGCAGGCCGGCCTCGCGGGCCAGCCCGGCCACACCGCGTGAGTGGCCGATCGTCCACATGCTCTTCAAGTCGGCGAAGTCCGCGACCGCGGACAGGCAGTCATCGACCCGGTCCTCGCCCACCACCGGCTGCGGCCCGGGCTCATCGAGCATGATCTCAGCCCAGATCGAGGGCGCGTCCAGGCCCGCGTAGACGTGGTCGCCAAGGCGCAGGAACACCGCCACCGCCCCGGGGTCCAGGCCCGTGCCGGCGCGCCCCGCCAGCAGGGCGCTGGCCAGCTCGGCGCCGCCCTGCTGCCAGGCCATGTCGGCGTCCTGGGCCACCTGCATCAGCCGCACCGCCAGCGGCAGCTCCTGGCCATGCAGCGCTCCCGGCATGCCCTTGCCGTCCCAGCGCTCATACAGGTGCCGCAACGCCAGCTGAACCGGCTCGGTCAGCCCCATCCGGGCGCCGAGCAGCCGCGCCACGTCGCAGTGCGCCCGGGCCCACCAGCGGAACTCCGAGACCCCGCCCACCGCGGCCCGGGCCATCATGGCCGCCCGGGCCAGGGGTGCGCTGCCCTGGTGCGCCACCCGCATGACCGCGACCATCAGCCCCAGCCGGGACCCGGAGAACGCGGCCATCATCGGCGGCCGCGCGGCCAGCTCGTCGCCGAAGAAGCGCGCGTCGGCCTCGCTGTCCGCGGTGCAGCCGGCGGAGTGCAAGAGACCGGTGTAGAAGACCGTCACCCGCTCGTCTTCGCTCAGCCCCATGGCCTGGCCCAGCCGCAGCGCCAGCGTGGCGGTGCGCAGCCCGTGCTCCAGGGGCTGGCCCATGGCCAGATCCGTCGCCAGCGACAGGACGCCGGCCGCCTCGGCCAGCCGCAACTTGCCCGCCAGTTCAGTCCTCCCAAGCTCGCAGGCCGCACCAGCCCAGCTCCACGCGGCGGCTGCCGGTGCGGCCCACAGCATGGCGGGGGTGGTGCAGGCTCATGATCGGCGTTCCATCGACCATAGAAACCCCGGGCCCGGAACAATGCAAGTCGCCAGGTGCAATGGACGGAGTGCAACTGGCCGGGCGCGGCCAGGCGGCGCGGCGCCGGCCAGGCAGGCAGGCAGGGCGGCGCCGGCCAGGCCAGGCGGGCCCACCAGACCCCGGCCGCCGGTGAATCCGGGATCGCCGTTGCCTGGAGTCCGGCACGATGGAGCACGTAGTGCAGTAATAACTGCAGTACTTAAAGGCTGCAGGCTGAGCCGGGCCCGTCTACCGAAAGGCCCCTGACGCTGCGATAATGCACGGATGACCGGTCTGAGCCTCGCACTGGCAAACCTGAAGCCAGGAACGGGCAAGACGACCTCTGCGGTCTGGCTGGCTCACGTGTTCGCGCAGGCAGGCAACCGCGTGCTGCTGGTGGACGCCGATCCGTCGGGTAGCGCCCTGGAGTGGTCCGACCTGGCCGCGATGTACCCCCCGCTCCCGGTGTCGGAGGCGGCGTTCCCGTTCCGGATCGTGGCCCTGCCCTCGCGCGAGCTGCACCGGCGGGTCCCGGAGATCGCCGGCAAAGACGACGTGGTGATCATCGACGCGCCACAGCTGGAAGATCATCCGGGCATCGCCCGGTCGGCGTTGCGCTATGCCGACGAGATCGTCATCCCGTGCGCGCCCAGCCCGATCGAGATCAACCGGACGACGCCGGTGCAGGACGAGATCAGCGAGGTGGGCGCGGTCCGGGGCCGGCCCGCGCGGTCGGCCGTGCTGCTGAACCGGTGTATCGGCCGGGCCAACTCGACCGCCGACGCCCGGGAAGTGCTGCAGGGCCTCGGCTACGACGTGCTCGGCACGGCCGTGCCCCGGCTGGAGGTCTACGCGCAGAGCTTCGGCGTACCGATCCGCCACCACGGCCGTGACGTCTGGCGGCATGTGGCCCACGACCTGATCGAGCGCTGCGTGCCCCGGTGCACGGTGCGGTCCTGACACGGGCGGGTCCTGACACGGGCGGGTCCTGACACGGGCGGGTCCTGACACGGGCGGGTCCTGGCCGGGCCGCCGCTGCCCGCAGGCGGGGCCGGGCGGCGACCCCAGCTGGTGGGCGCGGTGATGTAGCGGTGATGTATCAGCGGCTGCGGTGGCCTGCTCCTAACCAGCAGGGCTGGTGTCGTGGGGACCCCAGCCGGACGTCAGCGAACAGCTCGCCAGGAGGGGACATGACGACGCAAGCACAGGGGCCACCGGCCAGAAGGCGCAAAACGGCTCGCTATGGCTGGGTGCCGGACCTGCCGGACGCCCGGGACCATCTGTTCGCGGCACCACAGCCAGCGGTCGCGGCCCTGCCACCCAGCGCCGATCTGCGGCCCACGTGCCCGCCCGTCTACAACCAGGGCCGGATCGGCAGCTGCACGGCGAACGCGATCGGCGGCGCCTTCGAGTTCGAGCTGAAGAAGCAGAACCTCGCCGACTTCATGCCATCACGCCTGTTCATCTACTACAACGAGCGGGCCATGGAGGGTCACATCCCGTACGACTCGGGCGCCCAGATCCGCGACGGGGTGAAGAGCGTGGCGAACCAGGGCGTCTGCTCCGAAGCGGAGTGGCCATACGACGACACGCCCGCGCCCACCGACGGCGGGCAGTTCCCGCCCGGCGCCCGGGACGGCGAGGAACCGCCGCCCGCGTGCTACAAGGATGCGCTCAACAACCAGCTGACCAGCTACAGCCGGGTGCTGCGGGACCTGGACCAGATGCGCGGCTGCCTGGCGGCGGGCTACCCGTTCGTCTTCGGGTTCACCGTGTACGAGAGCTTCGAGAGCCAGGACATGGCGCACAGCGGCGTGCTGCAGATGCCGCAGCCCGATGAGCAGGTGCTCGGCGGCCACGCCGTGCTGGCCGTCGGTTATGACGACGCGTCGCAGCGGTTCATCATCCGCAATTCGTGGGGCGATGCCTGGGGCCAGGCCGGCTACTTCACGATGCCGTACGCCTACCTGACCACGCGCGGCCTGGCGTCCGACTTCTGGACGATGCGCATCGTCACCTGAGCGGGGTCACCCGCAAGCCGATCATCGCGGCGGGCCAGCGGCTGGGGCTGGCCCGCCCGCGACGTTGCCGCGCAGCCGGTCGAGCACCCGCTCGAACCCGGTCAGCTCGTCCTCGGTGAAGCCCGCCCGGAGCCGGTCGTTGAACGCGAACGCCGCCCGGCGCATGCGGTGGAAGGCCTCCTCGCCCGCGGGGGTCAGCTCGACCAGGTGGACCCGGCGGTTGGCTGGGTCCCGGCGCCGGGTGATCAGGCCGTTGCTGTCCATCGCGTTCAGGTGGTGGGTGAGCGTGGCCTCTTTGACGCCCACGGCCTCGGCCAGTTCGCGCTGGCTGGCCAGCGGGCGCGTCTTCAGCGAGATCAGCACCAGCCAGACCGGCTGCGAGCCGCCCGCCCCGGCCAGTGCCTCGTCGAAGGCCCGGCTGATCTCGCGGGCGGTGCGGGCCAGCAGCAGGCCGGTGGGTGTGCTGGCGGGCGGGCCGGCCGGCGGTTCCGCAGCGCGCTGCCGAGGCCCGCCAGCCGGTGCCGTGGCGGCGGCGTGACGTGCTGGCCTGGACATGCGGCGAGCATATCACCTTTATTCGATCTCTAACCCTTTGACATCGAAGCTTTTTATACCTATGGTTCTGTCCGGGACAGTGAGGGAGAGAGCCATGGAACCGACGGACACGAACACGCGATACGCACCTGCCAGCGGCCGGCCGATGGACGGGCGGGTCGCCCTCGTGGCCGGGGCCAGCAAGGGCATCGGCGCGGTCACCGCCGCGGCGTTCGCCGCCGCCGGGGCCGCCGTCGTGCTGGCCGCGCGGGACGCCATCGCGCTGGACAAGGTCGCCGGGGAGATCCGCGACCGCGGGGGGCGGGCGACCGCGGTCCGCGCCGATGTGTCGGACGCCGACTCCGCGCGTCATCTGGTCCAGGCCGCGCTGGACCGGTACGGCCGGCTCGACGCCGCGGTCAACAACGCGACCGACGGCCCGCTGCCCGCGCCGCTGGCCGACATCGACCCAGCCGAATTCGACCAGGGGATCGCGACCAACGTCCGGGGTACGTTCCTCGGGATGAAGTACCAGATCGGCGCCATGCTGGCGACGGGCGGGGGCACGATCGTGAACATGGCCTCGCTGGCCGGGATCACCGGGGTGGCCAACCTCGCTGCCTACGTGGCGGGCAAGGCCGGCATCATCGGGCTGACCAAGGTCGCCGCGCTCGACTACGCCGACCAGGGCATCAGGGTCAACGTGGTCGCCCCTGGCACGATCCTCACCCATCACCTCGAGGCGGCGGGCGCCGAGGCCCAGCGGCTGGCCGCGCTGGCCGCGCCGATGCGCCGGATCGGGACCGCCGCCGAGGTCGCCCGGGTCGTGCTGTGGCTGTCCTCCCCGGAGTCCTCGTACGTCACCGGGACGGTGATCCCGATCGACGGCGGGCAGTCGGCCGGGGTGAAGCCACCCCAGATGTACCGCCAGGGCCAGCCCATGACAGCAGCGCACGGAGAGGACACGCGATGAGCATCGAGCTGAACCACACCATCGTCGGCGCCACCGACAAGCACGCGGCCGCCCGGTTCCTGGCCGACATTCTCGGCCGGGCCGTCGGCGCGGACAGCGGGCCGTTCACCCCGGTCCAGCTGGACAACGGGGTCACCCTCGACTACATGAACCGCGACCACGTCACACCGCAGCACTACGCGTTCCTGGTGAGCGACGCTGACTTCGACGCGGCGCTGCGCCGGATCCGCGCGGCGGGCCTGGCCTACTTCGCCGACCCGGACTTCCAGCAGTCCGGCCAGATCAACACCCGCTGGGGCGGCCGCGGCGTCTACTTCCACGACCCCGATGGGCACAGCATGGAACTGCTCACCCGCGCGCCCTGAGCCCGCGGGGCGAGCTGCCCGACGGTCAACCATCGGAGCTGCTCACCCGCGTGCCCTGACCCGGCGGCCCAGCCGGTTGACACTCAACCAAGTGGTTGGTTGAATAACCGGTATGGCGAGGCTGAGCGATCAGGAACAGGCATCGGCCGGGACGGGACGCCGGCAGGCACTCATCGAAGCGGCCTTCGCGCGCATCGCCGCGAGCGGGCTCGAAGGCCTGCGGCTGAGAGACGTGGCGGCCGGAGCCGGCATCGATCATTCGACCATTCACCATTACTTCGCCACCAAGCAGGACCTGGTCACGGCCGTGGTGGACTATGCCACCCGGCAGTTCTGGACTACCGAACCACCCGCCGGCAACCCGCTGGACGAACTCCACCACCAGCTGACGCGGCTGGCCCGGCTCATCGTCGACCGGCCGCAGCTGCACATCGTGGTGCGTGAGCTGGATCTGCGGGCGCGGCGCGACGCGGCCGCGCACGCGCTCATCGCGAGCCGGGAGGAGGGCTGGCGCGCCTCGCTCACCCGGCTGTTCGCGGAGGGCGCCCGGACCTACAGATGGGCGCCGGGTGTGGCGCCGGACACCGCCGCCGAACTGGTCATCGCGGCCGTCAAGGGGGCCAGCCTGGACCCCGGGCACGCCGTCAGCGTGCTGCGGCAGCTTGAGCTTCTGCTCGTCCGGGATGGCCCGGCCGGAGCCGTCGGGGCCGGCCGGATCGACGGCACGGCCAGGGAGTAAGCCATGCCCCGTCAGAGCCTGCACGTTCTGGTCATCGGCGGTGGCATCGGCGGGCTATGCCTGGCCCAGGGCCTGCGGCGGCACCAGGTAAGCGTGGCGGTCTACGAGCGCGACCGCACCCCCGACGCGCGCCTGCAGGGCTACCGCCTCAGCATCGAGCCGCCGGGCAGCGCCGCGCTGCACGAGTGCCTCCCGGCCGAGCTGTGGCAGATTCTCGTGGCCACCTCCGGTGATCAGGGTGAGCGCATGGGCGTCTTCGACGGGCAGCTCCATGAGCTGATGGAAGAGGACGCGAAGGCCGGTGCCACCGACCCGGCCAGCGGTTCCCACGCGGTCAGCCGGGTTACGCTGCGGCAGGTGCTGCTGGCCGGGCTGCCGGACGCGGTCCACTTCGGCAAGGAGTTCGTCCGGTACGAGCGGACCGCGGCTGGCCGGGTCACCGCCTACTTCGCCGACGGCAGCTCGGCCACCGGCGATGTGCTGGTCGGCGCGGACGGGGCGGGTTCCCGGGTCCGCCGCCAGCTGCTGCCGAACGCCCGCCGGATCGACACCCCGGCCATCGGCGTGGGCGGCAAGCTCCCACTGACCGGCGAGACCGTGGCGTGGCTGCCCCGGCGGCTCTGGACGACCAAGAACATGATCTTCCCGCCGCGGGACTTCCTGTTCACCGCCGTGTTCCGGGGGCGGGAGCAGCCCAGCGAGGTGGCCGCCCGGCTGCGGGACCTGCTTCGCACCGCCGGACTGGACGCGGATCAGCTGCTGCGCGACGCGGCGGACAACGACTACGTCATGTGGGCGTTTGTCGCGCACCGTCGCAGCTACCCCAGCGACAGTGGCGGCCTGCGCGGCAAGGCCTTGCGCGAGGTCGTCGAGCAGCAGATGGCGGGCTGGCACCCAGTACTCCGGCGGCTGGTCGCGGAGTCGGATCCGGACACGATCGAGCAGTTCGACTTCGCGGCCGCCGCCCGGGTCAGGCCCTGGCCGACGACCCAGGTGACGCTGCTCGGAGACGCGATCCACTACATGCCGCCGGTCGGCGGGATGGGCGGCAATACCGCGCTGCAGGACGCGCAGCGGCTGTGTGCCGCGCTGGCCAGGGTGGCGGACCGGGAATCGCCGCTGGCCGAGGCGCTACGGGACTACGAGCGGGAGATGCTGGACCGCGGCTTCCGGACCGTCCGGGGGGTCCGCGGCTACACGAGGATGGCGATCTCGCGCAGCCGTCTGCTGCGGGTCACCGCCCGGGGCTTCTTCCGGCTCTGCGGCGCCGTGGGCCCGCTGCGCCGCGCCGTCTTCGGCGACTGACTGCGTCCGGGAACAGCTGGCGGGCGGCACCGGCACCGAGGCATCATCGACGGCCTTTCCCTGGTCTGCCCGTCTGCCTGATCTGCCGGTCTGCCTGGTCCGCCCGGTCAGGTGGGCTGCGGCCCGCTCTGGCCGGTGCTGATCGCCTCGGCGATGGTTTCATGC